>Ga0228535_1000665_pt1 | contig 83591 bp, 71 predicted proteins | sample SJ1metagenome_FD_168457 | JGI IMG/M metagenome (GOLD analysis project Ga0228535, IMG submission 168457) | Enriched culture of PCE-dechlorinating microbial communities from Ithaca, New York, USA - SJ1 | ecosystem: Engineered > Modeled > Simulated communities (microbial... > Unclassified | place...
CGAAACGCTATCTGAATATTGATCTTCTCAAAGAACAGGAACTCGAACTGCAACTGCAAATAAATGAGGCGGCTTAATAACCAAAAGGCACTGCAAAACAAAAAAGCGAAAAAATCTTTACACTACCGAACCGTCGCTGTTTTCCTTGAGGCTGTAGCTGTAGCTGTGGCTCCAGCCGCGGCCCAGTGCGCCGTTTGCCGGATCAAGGCTGTTGTAGTAGAGGGCCAGCCCTAGGGGCAGACTGCCGCCCTGGCTGCTGAAGAGGTTCTGGCTGTGGCTGAGATTGCCGCTGGCCAGATGGGCAGAGGAACCGAAATCAACATACAGGCCGCATTGACCGTCAGGAGCGGACGTAACGGTAAAGTTGGCGGTCTTGCTGTCAGTGCATTGGCCATCGGCAGTGGTAGCGGTGAGGGTGGCGGAATAGGAACCTGGCTTAACCACCGTGCCGTCGGCAAGCTTGCCGTCCCAGGTGGCGCTGACTGAACTAGTGCTTCCGGTGAAGGTTTTGCCTAGTACATCCAGTGTCCAGGAGACGGACTGACCTGACTCTTCGGTTATGGTGCCTTTAAAACCAATGCTGCCACCAGCGACGGGGTTGAGGATGGTGTTATTGCCGGTAAGTTGATCTATAGTGAGCTTGCAACCATTTGTTGAAATTCTAACAGAAAAACCACCTGAATTATCATCACAACGACTATCATTATAGCCTAGATATAATATCCCTGAAGTTTTTGCCGCGACGGAGTAGGAGGTTCCAATAAAAAAAGCGAACCGGAACCAATTTTACCTACAAGTGAGCTGAAAGGAAAACCTGGCGCTAAATAACTACTATCTGATGGGATATAACTTCCACCTTCAGCTCCAGTACACCCACTAGAATAGCATGCCGATCCCGATGAAGTAATTGATATGCTATCGCCATACTTTATATATACGCCAGTGTCTTGAAAACTTGTGTGCGGGTAACCTGATACCATTCTAGCGGAGTATTTGGCATCTACAAAAAATGTTGTAGTCTGAGCAGTTACTGCGGTGCAATATATTAATAAAATAAGAGTGATAATATGTGTATATATTATTGATTTGAGCATTGTTTTGGCCTTTACAGTTGTTTTTTGTTATCGCTCCCGGCACCTTAGATACATAGATAAGGATCAGGCAGCCATCTTGAACCGAAAGTCATTATAAATTTGCCGTGGGCTTCTGAAACCTAGTTTCTCAACTAGTCTCAGACGGTTGTACCGATCCATAAAGTCAGTTATTGCCGTGCGTACTTCTTCAATGGCGCAATGGTTGCGGCCAAGCCCAAAAGGATTAAGGCGAAAACGGTTACAAGCTTTTGGACGTGTTTTGGTGACATTTGATCTCTCCCTATTTTTAGTTGGAATAATTGTGTGCTGGCAGATAAGGAAATCCATTGCGTGCCGGACAGAGGAGCTATTCAGCAGGTTGTATGCCAACTGGTTGTGTGGGATTTATGCGGATGTAATATGCTGATTTTACTTGGTTGTTTTGGTGGTGTGGTGCCGGTGTGGCTAAGGAGGACTGCCGATGCAGCGGATTGGCGGGTCTTTTGTTGTGAAGTTTCTTTACAGCTTGATGCTGCGTCGTGCCAATCAGCTGTATTTATGGATAAAAATACGGTTGTAAATAAATTTTCAGGCTGGAAAGTTATTTTGCTTTGTGGATCGTACCACCGCTAGGGCTGTTTATCGGGGAGGGTAAACCCACCCCCCCTCAATCCCCCCTTGTCAGGGGGGACGCTTTAAAACTCTCCTGCTGTATCCCTCCCCTTAGAAGGGGAGGCTGGGAGGGGTTGATATCTTAAAGGTCAGGCCGTCAAGGTAAACCGTTCGCCGCAGTCGCTGCTGTCTCCACGGATCTTTTCCACGGCATGCCCGATCACCTGCCAGACCGCTTCCAGGTTTTCCACCGCCCCTTTCGGGCTGCCGGGCAGGTTGATGATCAGGCTCTGGGCCCTGATACCTGCCACCGCCCGTGACAAGGCTGCCATCTGGGTCTTCTCCAGGCTTCTCAGCCGCATCAGTTCACCCATGCCCGGTATCAGGCGGGTAACCACCTGCATGGTGGCCTCCGGTGTCACATCCCGGGGGGAGACCCCGGTTCCGCCGGTGGTAAGGATCAGGTCGGCGGTATCGCTGTCGGCCCAGGCGGTCAGTTTGGTAATGATCTGCTGATACTCATCCGCGATCACCTCGGCAGCAACGGTGGTTACCCCCCGCTCAGCCAGCCAGGCGCTCAGGGCAGGGCCGCTGGCGTCAACCCGCTCACCCCGTGACCCCTTGTCGCTCAAGGTCAGAATGGCCGCCCTCATGCTGCCTCCTCCCGGCGATACAGGCCGCTTTTACCGCCTTCTTTATAGAGCAGCCGGATGTTTGCAATGCTGATGGATTTGTCGGTCCCTTTGCACATGTCGTAGATGGTCAGGGCAGCAACCGCTGCGCCGGTCATCGCCTCCATCTCAACCCCGGTCCGTTCAAAGGCCCGTACGGTGCAGCGTGCCTGAATCCTGCAGGCTGCCGGGTCCTGATCAAACTCGATGGAGACCGAGTGCAGGGAGAGCGGATGGGAAAGCGGAATCAGGTCGTCGGTCTTCTTGGCTGCCATGATGCCGGCCAGGCGTGCCACCCCCAGCACATCCCCCTTGGATACGCTCTTCTGGGCAATGGCGGCCAGCAGTTCTGCAGACATGATTACATCGGCAGCTGCCGTGGCGGTCCGCATGGTCTCCTGCTTGCTGCTGACATCCACCATGACCGCATGTCCCTGTTCATCAAAGTGGTTGAAGTTCATCTGTATGACTCCTTCTGTTTCGGTTTTTTGATTCGTCAGCGCTGGGCAGTCACCAGTTTGACGGCCAGTGCGGCAAAGATCGTCCCTGCGATACGGTTCAGCAGCTTCTGGGCTCCGGCCGACTGACGGAAGCGGTCCCCCAGGGCTCCGGCCAGCAGGCTGACGCTGCTGAAGACCAGGATGGTTGCCACGATGAACAGCCCTCCCAGCAACAGAAGCTGCAGTGACAGGGGCCCCTTGGCCGGGTCGGCAAACTGGGGCAGAAATGCCAGAAAAAAGATCGAGACCTTGGGGTTGGTGATGTTCATGATGATACCGCGTCGGTAGAGCGTCCCCAGGCTCAGGCGGTCGACTCTGGCGGCGGCCCCCTGCTGTGTCCCGGCCCGGAACGACTGCCAGGCCAGCCAGGCCAGATAGGCGGCCCCCACAACCTTGAGCAGGGTAAATGCCAGTGCGGACTGGGCATAGACTGCTGCCAGCCCGAAGGTGACGGCGGCGGTATGCACCAGCAGGCCGGTGCAGAGCCCCAGAGTCACCAGCAGCCCCGCTTTTCTGCCCTGCTGGGCAGCCTGGGCCAGCACAAACAGGATGTCCGGCCCCGGCGCCAGGCCCAGCAGGACCGAGGTGGTAAAGAACAGAATCAGTTGCTGCGGTTCAATCATCATCTTTTGCCTCCGCGGGAACTGTTTTTCCCGGGCTCATTTCTTACCACTGTCAACAGCCTGCAGGCAACAGGGAATGCCGTTGTAGGTGGCGGTACCGATCAGCGGATCTGCGGTTGCATAGTCGGCGCTGGTCAGCAGATTGGCGTTGGCCAGCCAGAGTCCGCCCAGTTCCGGCTCGGCGGCCTTCTTCTCAGGGTACCACCAGCCATACTCGACACTGACCACGTCATCGCACATCTCGGAGATCTTGAGCATAAAGCAGGCAGTTCCCTTTTCGGTGGTAACCCGGACGGGTGTACCTTCTGCCAGGCCGAGCTTTCGGGCGGTTGCCCGGCTCACCTCGGCCCAGGGCACGGGATGCAGCTTGCGCAATTCCTCAAGCTGATGAAAGCTGGAGGCGTAGTAGGGGTGATACCTGGCCCCGGTGATCAGGGAAAGCGGATATTGCTCGTCAAGAACAGCTACCGGTTTGGGGACCGGCAACGGTTCTGCCCCGAGTCCGGCAAGCAGCTCGCTGTACAGCTCAATTCTGCCGGTTGTGGTGGCAAATCCGACCGCCTTGCCGGTGGCCGGATCGATTCTTTCGTGCTTCTCGTACTCCTCCGGCAGCGTGTACAGGCCATGCCGGCTGAAGGTTTCCCAGTCAACCCCGGTCGGGGCCAGAGTAGCGTCCAGACTTTCCTCAAAACTGTTCCAGGGCCAGGCTTCCTGTTGACCCAGCCGGCGTCCCAGCCCCTGCCAGAAATCAAAGTCGGGCCTACGTTCGTAGTACGGTTCCACCGCTTTGGCACCGCCGTAGGCCAGGTTGGCGGTGCCGGCCTTGGTCTCGAACAGGGCCCGTTCCAGCACACCGGCACTGGGCAGCAGGTAGTCGGCCAGCATCGCCGTGGGGGTGTTGAACAGTTCCAGCACCACCAGCAGATCCAGGCTTTTCAGCGCCTGATAGACCAGGCTGGTATCAGCCTGGGTCAAGAGCGGATTGGTGGCCATGACAATCATGGAACGGATCGGGTAGGGGCGGTCGGTCAGCATCGCCTGCCAGACCAGGTTGGGTTGCGTCGAGGTCAGGTAGCGCATCGGCAACCGTTTGCCCTGTTTGCCGGTCAGTTTTCTGAGCTGCTCGTAGCCGTGATAGCTCTGCAGCTTCAGTTGGCCGAGCTGCTTCCTGCGTTGTGTCTCCAAAAACTGGTCGCTCAGCTCCAGATCAAGTTCCGGAATAAAGTCAGGCATCCCGGTGATGCAGGAGGCACCTTTGCGATCAATATTGCCGGTGATGGCCCGCAGGATGTCAAAGGCGTGGTGAGCCGGCACACTGTTGCGGCCGATCTGATCAATGCCCCGTCCGGTGAACAGCGCAGAGGGGCGCTGCAGGGCGTACAGACGGGCTACCTCCAGTAGCTGCTCCGCAGCTATACCGGTGACCTCTGCAACGTAGCCGGGGGTGTACGGTTCCAGGTGTCCGGCCAGTCTGGCAAAGCCGTGGCACCACGTATCGACAAAGGGGGCGTCGTACCAGCGGTGCTGGATGATAGCCCGGATGAGTCCCAGGGCAAGCACCGCATCGGTACCGGGCCGGACCGGGAGCCAGTGGGTCGCCAGTTCGGCCGTCCTGGTGCGGCGGGGATCGACCACGATCAGCGGTTTGCCGGTCCGGCTGTACTGCTGAATCCTGTGCCACAGCAGTGAGTTGTCGGATTCGGCGTGGTTTGCCCCCCACAGCATCAGGCAGCCGGTCAGGTCAGGTTCCAGCTCGTTATCGAGTGGCCAGCCGTAGCTGATCGCATGCAGCAGGGTGCCGGGGTTCCAGCAGATCTGGCCGATACCGACATTGTTGGGGCTGCCGAAGAGGGTCATGAAACGGTGCAGGGGCCAGTAGACGGCATGGGGGCCGCCGATACAGGTGGCCAGGGTTTCCGGCCCGAACTGTTCCTTCAGCCCGGCCAGCTTTTCCGCAATCTCGTCCAGGGCCTGGTCCCAGCTGATCCGCTGCCACTGGCCGCTGCCCCGTTCACCAACCCGTTTCAGGGGGTAGTTGACGCGGTCAGGGTGGTCCAGAAACTGCGGTGCCATCCGCCAGCGCCGGCAGCCGTGCTGAATACGTTCATCACCCGGATACTGGGTCGGGTCCGGGGCAACCCCGGTCACTCTGCCGTTTTCCACGGTGGCGGTCAGGCCGCATTGATAGCCGCAAAAGCGGCAGTTTGTCTTTACTGTCTGTGGCATGGTCATAATCAGATTACCGGGTCTTTCGTTTCGTGCCGTCGAGCGATGTCAATTGATAGGAACAGAACGGGACGATGCAGCCATCAGCCCGCGATACCGTCATGCTGCACTCCTTCAGCCGTTCAAGATCCATGCTGAAGGCGTCCATGTAGTTCATCACCACCACTGAAAGGCCGGACTGGCTACCGGGAAACAGCCTTTCCGCCAGATCGGGAAAGACCGAGCCCTGCGGGCTGGACGGGTCAAATTCGCGGTGATAGTCATCCGGGGTGATCCGACGGGTCAGGGGAACCAGCGTGCCCTTATCCTCAATGATATAGGTGGCTGAACTGCAGAGCGGGTGCGAGCAGCCCAGGGGCCAGAGGTCGTACGGTTCAAGCAGGCCGTTGCTCTGTCCGGCCAGCATGAAGGCCACATCCCCCATGGTCAGACGCCGGTCGGGGGAGATGTCGAAGCGGCCCGAGCCAAAGGCCGGCTGAAAGGCAACGCCGGCAACAACATCCCGGTTGTCCAGGGCAAAACGCAGCACGTCACCCATCTCAAGTTCATTCACCCCGCTGATCACGGTCATGGCCAGCACCATCTGGATGCCGGCGGCACGGCAGTTCTGTACGGCACGCAGCTTGGTCTCAAGCAGGTCGGCGCCCCGGATGGTCCGGTAGACTTGTTTGGTCATGCCGTCAAACTGCATGTAGACACCGCTGACCCCTGCCGAAGCCAGCTTCCTGGCATAGTCCGGGCGCCGGGCCAGTACGACCCCGTTGGTGTTGACCTCTATGGCGGAAAATCCGATCCGGCGTCCCAGTTTGACAATCTCAGGCAGGTCGGCACGCATGGTCGGTTCACCACCGGTCAGCTGAATAGCGGTATCCGGACCGGTCCGGTCAAGAATCGAGCGGTAGATCGCGGCCAGAGCGTCAAGGTCAGGTCCCGGCGCTGCCTTGGCCTGGATCTCTTCTGCCGACATGAAGCAGACCGGACAACGCAGGTTGCATTTTTCCGTCAGCTCGATCTCAACCAGTGTCGGGCGGCGCTGGTGGGCCGAACACAAGCCGCAGTCGTCAGGGCAGCCGCCCAGGGAGGCAATCGGGTGCTCGGGACGCACGAGCGGCATCCTAAAACTGCTGGCCCAGCGGTAATGGTCGCTGTCGGGCCAGACGTAGGTCTTGTAGGGGCCGTGCTCCCGGCACTCCTTGAGCATGTAGACTTCCCTGCCCTCGGTGATGATCCGGGCCGGGATGACCTCAAGGCAGACCGGACAGACCGATGAGGTGCTGCGGATCAGGTTGCTGGTGGCTGCTGGTTCTGAAGCTGGTTCTGACATACGGTTTCTCCGGCGTATTCTGCTGCAAAAAGGGTCTGGTGTGTTGTTTCCATCATGGGGCTAACCACAGGGTGAGTAGCCGATCCGGACGGCGCCCCAATGCCTTCCCCGGATGAACACCGGGCAGGCAAGATCAATAATCACCTCGCCGGAAACCCGCATGAAGGTCTGCAGCAGGAACGGGTTGGTGTTCTTGCAGGCCCGCACACTGGTTCTGTCGGTAAAGATCAGTTTGGTGCGGTTCTGCACCTGATCGATCTCTTTGTTGCCGGTGAGCGGCTTGCTGAATTTCTTCAGGTGACAGGGCAGGTAGCCCTGGTCATCAAAGACAGTGGAGGTGGCAAGGTCAGGGTTGGCAGCAATGACCTCCTCTTGGATCGGCGAGATGATTTTCTCAAAGAGTACGTCATATGCCGTGGTGTATTTGGGGGGATCGGTCTTTGGTATCGGCTGGTAATTTCTCGAAAAGAGCTGCTCCTGCGATATCTCACCACGGTTCATTGCCTGTTCAAGCGCCTCGACAACGCGATCACGGAACGCCAGGGCGATTGCCCTTTTTTGATCGTGGTAGGTGCCGACACTGAAGCTGCCCACCGACGAGAAAATCAACTCGGCCACCTCGGAGAGCCCCAGCAGGGTCTTTTCGGTTGCCAGCATTTCATGATTCACATCCTGCGCCATACCGGAGATATGCTGGATCTTGTCGGTGATTTCAGAGGTAACGACACTCTGTTCCTCTGTGGCTGTCGCGATCTGGTTGATCATGTCCGTTGATTCACCGGCCAGTTGCAGGATCTGTATCAGTCCCTCCCGGGCGGCCCGGGCCGTGGCAACACCATCTTCAACACGGACATACTCATCATGCATCGCCTGAACCGCCTGCCGGCTTTCCTGGCGGATGGCACTGATGATGCCGCTGATCTCACGGGTTGAGGCAGCGGTCTTTGAGGAGAGGTTTTTGACCTCGTCGGCGACAACGGCAAAGCCTCTACCCTGCTCACCGGCCCGGGCCGCCTCAATGGCGGCATTCAGCGCCAGCAGGTTGGTCTGATCCGCGATATCCTCAATCAGACCGGCGATCTCGCCGATCTTTTCCGATGAGCGGGTCAGACGCTCGACCGTATCCCGGGTCACCTCAACACTCTGCTTGATATCCTCCATGCAGTCGCAGGCCTTTTCCACCGCCTGCATGCCGCTGTTGGCCGAGCTGTTAACTGATGAGGCAACATCGGCTGCACTGTGGGTGTTGTTTGCCACCCCGTTCAAGGTGGATGCCATCTCCTCAGCCGCCACCGCCACTGCCACCGCCTCGGTCTTCTGCTGCTCTGCCGTCTGCACCGTCTCACGGGTGGTCCTGGACATTTCACAGACCTTGACGGCAACCTGTTCCCCCTGCTGATACAGGGTACTCACCATCTCCCGCAGCCAGGCCACCAGGGTGTTGATCCCCTCCGTCAGTCTGGCGATGTCGTCTTTGCCGCTTACGGTAAAATCTCGGGTCAGGTCACCACCACCATGGGTCAGGGCGTGCAGGCCTTCGGTAATGGCATGCAGCCGGCGGGTCAGCAGCCGGGTAATCAGCAGTTGTGCGCCAACCGCCGCCATCAATCCGACAATCAGGCAGACCACAACAATCCGGATGACCATGGTTACCCGGCTGGATACACCGGTGCGGCTTGTTGCCAGTTTTTCGCGTTGCTGTTGTTCGATCTGCAGCAACAGCTCCTTGACCTGGCGCCACTGAGGGGTCTCCCGGGTCAGCAGGATGGTCTTGGCGGCGGCAAGATCCGCAGCCCCGGCCAGGGCAATGATCTGCTCCTTCAGGGCGGTATTGTCCTTCCATGCTGTGGTCAGCTTGTGCAGGGCGGCATTCTGGCTGCTTACGGCGGCAAAACGCCCCTGTAGCTGTTCCAGTGTCAGGTTTGCCGCTGCCAGGGCGGTGCGATAGTTCTCCATCGCCTTGGTATCACCGGGGTTCAGCAGGATATTGCGCGTGGCCTGACCTGACTGGAGTGCCGCTCCATGCATCTCCTTGATCAGCAACAGGGTCTCCAGCTCTACGTCCAGAGACCGTTCGGCAACGGATCTGATCGAGAAGAGACCGAAGACACTGACAACCAATGCGGCAATGAAGATGGCCGATACCGATGTTCCAATTAGCATCAAACGGGTAGCTATACTCATGGGATTTCCGATCCTGTCAAAACAGATTCGACGGCCCCGTTGCCGGAACCGTCGAATCGTTGTTGTACAAAGAACTCATGGAATGTCCGCCCGGAGGCGTAGCGCGCTGCCATGCTGCATTGAACTATCTGCTCCAGGCCTTCAGGAATGCCTCATTGCCGGTGGGCAGCCGCTTGCGGTACTTCTGCTCACCCGGCAGCCAGGTGCGTTCTTCACCGGCGTAGACCACCAGGCAGCGCATCACCACACCACCCACCAGTACCAGCAATGCACCGATACCCTGGCAGAGTGTGGATGGGATCATGACCAGCACCAGCGGTACCAGTGTTCCCACGAAGATGAATGCGGCCTTGAAGCTGTCGGCATACTGGCCGTTGATCCACTTGAGGGCACTGGCCGCTTCAGCAGCGGTGGTGCCGGTACGCTTGATCCAGATATACCCGAGCCATCCGACCAGCTGGAAGAACAGCAGGCCACCCACAAGGGTGGGCAGGTTGTGCCAGATCCCCGGAACCGAGCCCGGGGGATAGATCAGTGCACTGACAAAATGGGCAGAAGCGCCGGTCACAATGGAGGAGAGCATAAACAGGGTCATGATTCCCGGACCGACCCAGAAGGGGCGGCCCTTGTGGCGACCCAGCAGCACCCCCGGATAGGTGGCGACCACCAGGCCGGTGATGACGCAGACAACGGCCAGCAGCTTGCGGAGCAGATCCCAGTCCTGCCAGATCAGCTTGTCCTGCTTGAACCAGGCAGGATCAAGATCAAACGAGGCGTAGACCAGTCCGGCAACGATTGCCACCGACATCAGCCAGGCACCGGCCGTCAGGATCGCCTTGGGGTTCATGAAGACCCGCCAGGCCTGAAACGGTCTGCCCAGTTCCAGGATCAGAAAACCGCAACCGATGCACATGAACAACGGCCCCATTACGTTACCCAGCAGGGAAAGACGGCCTGAACCGGCAAACAGTTCCAGCAAACCGGTAATCAGCACCATGCCGCCACCCATACCGGCAAAAAAGAAATCAACGGCCAACATCCAGCCCCAACCTTCATGTTTGGTACTCATGGATTCTTTACCTCCAATCCATAGATATAGAAGACATACGGGTCTGTCCCCAGCTCACCCAGCAGGCGGCAGGCATTTTCCCCGTTTACAAGTTTGTGGACATCACTGGTTTCGTCATCAAGGTCCCCGAAGATACGGGCCTTCTGGTGACAGGTGTTGACGCAGTGCGGCTTGAGGCCGATATCAACCCGGTCTTTACAGAAGTCGCATTTCTGGACCGCGCCGGTTGCATGGTTCTTGTAACGGGCGCCGTAGGGACAGGCCATGACACAGGCCAGGCAGCCGACACATTTACTGTCTTCCACAAAGACAATCCCGTCCTTTTCCCGGCGTTGGGAGGCACAGGTGGGGCAGCCGTCCACGCAGGGCGGATTGTCGCAATGCATACACAGCAGCGGGATATGGACCATCTGTACGTCCGGGTAGACGCCGGTAGGACCGACCGTGGTCACCGGGTTGTAGATCATCTCAACCGGCAGTTCGTTGTGCACCTTGCAGGCGACCGTGCAGGAATGGCAGCCGATGCATTTTCGTGTATCTATAACCATCGCGTAACGAGCCATCTTATTTGCCCTCCATATCTGAAGCATTTACTTTATAAACGCGGCAGAGCAGACCACGGTTAGCCCAGGAACCGCTATAGGGGTCGCAGTGATCATCGGCAGTGGTCGTCAGTACGTTGGTGTTTGATTCCAGACAGCCGCCCAGCTCCGGCGCCGCCATGCTGCGCTCCGGATACCACCAGCCGCGCTGGGTGTAGATGACACGGGGATGGATCCCCTGGGTCAGGTTGGCCTTCTGCTTGATACGTCCCCGCTTGGTCTCGATCCAGACCCAGTCGCCATCTTCAATGGACAGCTCGGCGGCGGTTGCCGGGTTGATATCCATGTACGGCTCATGGCGCAGGAAGCGTACTTCCTTGATCTGGAAATGCTCGGAGTGGTGGTAGGGCATGAATCCGCCACCGGTGGTCAGCACCAGCGGAAACTCCTTGGCCAGTTCCGGGTCGTCGATCTCGTTCTCGGTGGGCCCGATATAGGGGGGCAGCGGAGGATAGCCGAGATCCTTGAGTACCGTTGAGTACAGCTCCACCTTGCCCGACGGGGTTGCAAAACCCTGGCGCTGGTACTTGAAGTACTCACGCTCGGGGAAGTGGAAACGGTAGCGCTCAACGAATTCATCGTAGCTTTCAATGTCGTAGCCAAGGGGGGCTATCTTGGCATAATAGGCCTCTTCAACCGTTGCCCAGGGCCACATCTCCTGCTGGCCCATGGCACAGCCCAGATCACGCCAGAAGTTGTAGTCGTTGCGACGTTCGTACATCGGCTGAATCGCCCGTTGTGATGCCAGCAGGAAGTCGGAACAACCGTAGCTGCTGGTGATGGTCGGTCTTTCAAGGGCACCGGCAATCGGGATCACGTAATCGGACAGGGCTGCGGTCGGTGTCATCCAGTAATCGCAGGTGACCATGAAGTCGACCGCCTTCAACGCATCCAGCACCAGACTGGTTTCTCCATAGGAGTTGATCGGGTTGGTGGCCGAGACCAGCAACGCCTTGACCTGATACGGTTTGCCGCTCAGGATCGATCTGAAGACTGAGGGAGGGTGGGCCTCACACATCCACTCGGCGGTGGGGGCCTTGCCCCAGACCTTTCTGGTCTGTTCAGCGATCTTGCTGTAGCCCGGCCAGGTCACCAGTTTGAAACGATCAGAGCCGATCTGCTTGGCCTTCTGCTCTTCCGGCAGCTGATCGTTGGCCTCCATCTCTTCATCGGTCAGGAAGTCGGGGCTCGGGCCGGTCAGCAGGTCGGAACCGGGGGCATCAAGGTTGCCGGTCAGGGCCCGCAGGATCGCACGGGCATGCATGGTGGAGCCGGCCGGTTTCCCGATCTGGTCCACCGAGGTACCCCACTGGATGTTGCCCGGTTTGTTCATGGCATACATGTAGGCGCCTGCGCGGATCTGTTCCGGGGTCAGCCAGGTCAGTTCCGCTGCCCATTCCGGCGTGAAGTTTTCAACATGGTCGGCCAGTTCGCCGAAACCTTCGCAGCAGTTTGCGACAAACTCCTGGTCGTACAGGCCTTCAAAGATGATGACATGGATCCAGGCCAGTGCCAGCGCCAGGTCGGAGCCGGGACGCAGCGGCAGCCAGAGATCGGCCTTGGCAGCGGTTTCGCTGAAACGTGGGTCGATCACGATCAGCTTCATCCCTTTTTCCTGCAGCTCCCGGATGTGGTGCATCTCCGGCATACCGGCGGCACCGGGGTTTTGACCCCACAGGATCAGGCAGCGGCTGCTGCCCATGTCCAGTTCAAACGGACACCAGCCGTAGATGGCCGTTTCCACCATAAAGGTGGGGATCCAGCAGAGATGGGAGTTGTGGAAGCCGTTGGGGCTGCCGAACAGGTTCATGAAGCGCCGTCTGGACCAGTCATCGGTACGCTGGGTGCCGCCGGCGGTTGCCACCGCTTCTGCACCGAACTCACTGCGGATCTGGAGCAGCTTGGAACCGATCTCTTTCATGGCCTGGTCCCAGGGGATCTGCTCCCATTTCCCTTCACCACGCTTGCCGACCCGCTTCAGGGGGTAGTTAATCCGCGCCGGATGATCAAGATGCTGCAGGGCGATATTGCCCCGGCAGCATAAACCGCCCTGGTTTGTGGGGAACTCCGGATCTCCTTCGATCTTGAGCACCTTGCCGTCTTTTACATAGGCCAGCACACCACAGTTCTGGTGGCAAAAATAGCAAGCTGACTTCTTTACCTCAACGCCAGCTTGCGTTATGTCAATGTTTTTACTCATAATATAAACCTCACTGGCTTCACCGGAACAGATTGTTTGCGTCTGTCGTGCTTCACGTTCCAGACATGCATCAGTTCACACAGCTTTCGTGCCTATTGATTTGATTGCGTCGTTCTCTGAGCCTCATGCAAGACTACTGCAGAGACCGTCTACTGCGTTGCCCGGTGCTCACTCCTTCGCCTGACTACCTGTTATGTCTCTGTCGCTCCGCTCCGTGCGCCTTGTATCCGGTCTTCCTCATAACGTTTGCAAGAGGCTCATCTGCCTGTTATTTCTTTGATTTGACATCCATGGTTCTGAAGATGTAGGCGAACACAAAGCCCACGACGTTGATGCCGAGTGCGATCCAGAACGCCTGCTCATAGTTGCCGGTGGCAACCCGTACCTTGGCGGCGGTCAGCGGTCCGAAGATTGCGGCAAGGCTGAAGCCGATAAAGGTGATGCCGTAGTTGACGCCGAAGTTCTTCAGACCGTAGCGGTCGCTGATAATGGTCGGCATGGTGCCCATGAATCCGCCAAACACCGCACCGCATCCGATACCCGAGGCGACAAAGCCTGCCACGCTGGTGGTAAACGCCAGGTTGAGCATGGACAGGGCCGATACGATGTACATGATCATGATGGTGTTGGAACGTCCGATCCGGTCGGACAGGGCGCCAAAGCCGACACGGCCCAGGGCGTTGGCCAGGGTGATGATACTGACGAAGAAGGCTGCGTTCATGGGGGTCAGCTTGAACATGATCTGGCCGATGGGGGAGGCGTGGGCCAGAACCATCAGGCCGGACATGGCACCGCAGAACAGCATGATCATGACCACCCACCAGATCCCTTCACTGATCATCTGGGTCCACTTGCTGTCATTGCCTGCCGGCTGTGCTGCCGTGGCTGCCACGACCGGAGGGGTCCAGCCTGCCGGTTTGTAGCCTGCCGGGGCCTTTTTGATGAACATGATACAGATGGCGATAATGATAAAGAAGGCGGTACCAAGGATCTGGAAGGTGTTGAGCACGCCGTAGTTGATGATCAGGGCGCTGGCGATCGGTGCCACCAGCATGGCGCCGCAACCGTAGCCGGCTGCACAGAGACCGGCAGCCAGTCCCCGCTTGTCAGGGAAAAATTTGACCGTGTTGCCGATGTTGCCGGCATAGATCACGCCACCGCCGATACCGGCCAGGGCGCTGTAGGTCAGGTAGAGCATGCCGACCTGTGAAACGTAGCCGGAGAGAAACAGGCCGATGGTAAACATCAGGCCGCCGACGATAATGGTTGTTTTGGAACCCAGTTTGTCCTGCAGGTAGCCGCCGCCGATCATGGCCACCGGGCTTAAACCGTGGTTGATCGTAAAGACCAGCGCCAGCGCTGGCGGAGCCCAGCCGAACAGTTTGCCCAGCGGCATGGCGAAGACGCTCCATGCGTACAGCGTACCGATACAGATGTTGATGATTATTGCCGAGATCAGTATAAGCCATCGATTGTAGTGTTCTTCTGACATAAGTGTACCCCTTTGCACCTTGTGGTCCCGTATGGGTGATAGTTAGCCTTTTATGCAGATTACGTCTTTTTTCGCGTGGTACCGTGCAGGTAAGCTGTTACTCAGATGCTGTCTTGTGTTTAAGCCTCCAGAAGTTTGCAACCACCGGCTCAACAGAATAGGGCACCTTCATTCTCTGCGTTGGTATTTTATCATGGTGTTGCCGCTCCTTTCGTGGAGGTGTGCAGTCCTGCAAGGGTGACATCGCGCTAATCCGATTCTTGCTGCAGCGTGCTGAGGCCGTTTGATGTCCGGTTCCGACAGGTGACGGCTCTGTAGCGGGAACGGCCAGCCCGGATTTGTCATGCCATCCGCCTTGTCTGCAACTTTAGCAACGAGTGTGCCACTCTTGGTTGTTTGTGCAACTGCTGGAAATTAAATGGAAAAATCTGGATTGTGGGTGGTCTTGCTTCCAGCTTTGATAAGCTGAATATCAAATTGGGAACGGTGCGTTTGGGACACTGACGCCGGTTGGTGGCCCAGCCCAAAAAACAGGGGCCGGTGAGTACCGGCCCCTGTGCGTTGGTTTGTCTGTGTGGATGCAGGCTTGAGTTTTTGAATCAACCGGCAAAGCGGTTCTTACACCTCGCCACGGGCGGTTGAACGCATATGCCGCTGCAGAATGACGACGACGACGGCAATGATCAATGCGCTGCTGCCGTTGACGGCGCAGATGTCAAACACGCTCCAGTTGCGGGCCAGATAAAATCCGCCAATGGCCGGTGCGAGGAACGAGCCGATCTTGCCGATGCCGTAGGCCCAGCCGATGCCGGTGGCCCTGATCTCTGCCGGGTAGACCGCCGATGCCAGCCCCATCAGTGCGGAGTTGCCGCCGTTCACAAAAAGCCCGGCCAGTACGGAAACCACGATGACCACGGCAAAGGGGTAGCCTGAAGAGAAGTAGCCGAACGCCAGCATGGCAAAGAAGGCGGCCAGGAAGACGTATTTCACGACATTCAGCTTGTTGTATTTGTCCATACAGCGGCCGATGCAGAGTATAGCCACAACAGAGCCAAGGTGAATGAAGGCAAAGCCGATGCTGTACTGCTGGACCGACGCACCGCTCTTCTTGAGCAGGGTGGGTACCCAGGAAAAGAGGATCCAGAGCAGATAGAAGCTCATGTAGAACAGGATCCAGAGCAGTATGGTCGTCAGCAGGCGGTGGTCGGTAAACAGTGACTTGAGGGAACCGCCTTTTTCCTTGGTCTGGCTGGTGACCGTCAGTTCGATATCTGCGGAGAGCGGTGATGACGTGTCGATCCGTGCCAGGATTTCACGGGCCTTGGCAATGGACTTGGCTGTTCCGGTCCTGACCAGGTGCTGCAGGGAGTCCGGCAGCAGCATCAGGACCAGCAGGGCAATAATTACCGGCGCGATTCCGCCCACGATGAAGACCGATTGCCAGCCGTAGTGGGGCAGCAGCCAGGAAGCGGCAAATCCTGCGATCATGGCACCGCAGGGCATGCCGGCCCACATATAGAGGGAAAGTGAGGTGCGGATTCTGGCTGGAGCATATTCACTGCCGAAGGCCAGGGCGTTGGGGATGGCGCCACCCATGCCGAGGCCGGCCAGAAAACGGTAGGCTGCCAGTTCTTCGACACTGGTGATATGGGTGGTCATGTAGGTGAAAAAACCAAAGACAATGGCTGAGCAGAACATGGTCTTCTTGCGTCCGACACGGTCAGCCAGCATGCCCAGCAGTACCGCGCCGATCATGGGCCCCAGCTGTCCGGCACTTAATGCCAACCCCAGTTCGCTCGGCTTGGCGTTCAGATGCTCGGCGATCTTGGGTAGTGCCACTCCGATGACCGTCAGGTCAAAGCCGTCAAGAAAGACGATACAGAAACAGAGTAGGCAAACTGCTGTTTGGTAAGGTGAAAAAGGAATATTATCGAATACTTCATTAACGTTCACAGACCTGCTCACGTGTGACCTCCCTCAAATCGTATTCCGGTTCATTAGCCTCTTTGCACTGATGAGGCTCAGCTGGAGAAAAGCTGCATGGCAATCTTTCGATACGGTCCTGCAACATCTTGAACGGATTCGCGCGAAAATCGGTTAATGAGAGGGTCAGCAAGAACGGTGCCATTGTTGCAAAAATGCAACTTATCGATTTGATGAGTTTTATTCAAGTAATAAAGTGGGGGCGCTGTCAAGAATGAGAAGAATCTTCTCGAATTGATTTTAATGGAAAGCTGCGGAAATCTGTAAACAGAATAACGGCCGGAATGAAGTGGGAGGCAGGTCTTAATGGTGTTCTTGCCAGTATTGAAACTCAAAGTCCCAGTCATCCTTGCGGGATTCCACCAGCCGCTTCATGCGGGCCTTGAAACTGCCCCGGTAACCGGCCTGATCAGGAAAGTGGTTCTGCTCCCGGATGCAGCGGCAGAGTTCGCTGCCCAGTTCCCGTGCCTTATCAAAGAGTTCAGCCTGTTTGGGGAAACTGCGCCTGCCGCTTACCTGGGAACTGACTGACCCCACTGACTGGGCACCGGTAGAGTTGATGAAACGGACCATGTAGCGCAGCAGTTCATCGTGCTCTGCGCCACCGGAGGTTACGGCCACTGCCCCGTACTTGCCCTCAAGCGCCAGGCAGTGGATCAGGCTGCTGCTGCGGTCAAACAGGGTCTTCAACTGGGCGGTGACACTGAAGATATAGTTGGGGCTGGCCAGGACAAAGCCGTCGCAGGTCAGCAGGCTGGTCTTGATCATCTCATAGTCGTCCGGCAGGTGGCAGCTGCCGCTCTTGTGACAGGCATCGCAGCCGAGGCAGGGCTGCAGGTGCAGCGTTGAGAGGTCAATCAGCTCCAGCTCCGCCGCGGCTCCAAGACCGGCCATGACCTCTTCCACCAGGCGGCCGGTATTGCCGTGCATGCCATGGGGACTGCCTATGATAACGGTGATCTTCACGTCTGTCTTCCTTGGTGTCAGCCTGCCTGTAATCCTATGCCATTCCTGGCGATTGATCCGGGCGAAGCAGATTGCGGGGCTTGTGGCCGGTGCAATCTGCTTCGCCGGGATGCGTGCAGCAGGTTGTCTGTTTCCCGCCCCTGAACGTCTTCAGGAGCGGGAAGCAGGGTCTCTATGGTTCAGGGGGTATCCAGTTGATAGAGACGCAGGGCTGCCTTGCGGTCTGCCACAGGGTTGGTTTTGGGGAACGCCACGACGCTGAGCAGTCTGGCCTTTTCGCCTGCCTTGCCCGGCATCAGTTTGAAGTCGGCCAGGTAGCTCTTGTCAGGTGCGGTATGCCAGACCTCACGCAGGTCGTTACCGTTCCAGCGGAACAGTTTCAGGTCCGACCTGAGGTACATCTTAAGGCGGCCCAGCAGACTGATGCCGCTGTTGGCGCTGACCAGGATGTTGCCCTGGGGGGTCAACTCGACCCGGCCCTTCAGGTAGACGTTCCGTGAATCACCGCCGCTGGCGACTTCTTCCTTCATCTCAAAATAGGATTCGGTGCCGCCGACGGTATCGGCGCTGCTTGCCAGCTGTTCGCCCTTGTCGGTCTGGATGACAAGATAGCCGTCATCGTCGATGCAGGCGTAGAGGGTCTGTCCCCGGCTGCTGAATGCTGCGAAACCGTAGATGTTAACCCGTTTGGGGAGCGAGAGATCTGTTCCTTTGAGCAACTGGTCGCCTGAACGCTTGACCCGGAAGACCGGTCCGGCAAATTCCCGGCCCCGGCTGTCATACTCCTGGGCCAGCAGCACGTCCCCTTCGCCGGGCAGTGCAACCCGGCGCAGATGCCAGGGGATCTTGGTTACGGTTGCGCGGAAACGTTTGTCGCGGAACTCAATCCCGATACCTGCGGGATTGCCGTTGCTGTTCATGGCTGATACATACAGTTCCGGCAGACTATTCTTGTTCAGGTCAACGGCATCAAGGGCGTAGGCCTGGCTGCCTTGGGTAAGACGGATAGCGCCCATCATCTGGTAGCCTTCCGCAGTAATACGGCCAATTTCCACCCGGTCGGCAAAGGCAATCGCAATCTCCTGGCGGCCGTCACCATCAAAATCGCCCGCCTCAACTCCAACCGGTGTTCCTTTCAGCGTAGCGTAGTTCCAGAGCGGTTCACCGCCGGGCTGTACTACGCCGCCCGTTATCACCGGCGGCAGTACCGCAAGTGCAGGCGCCGCTGCCGGTGCTGCTGTTGCTGCCGGTGCCGGCTGACTGGGTTGGGGTAATGTGGTGGTTGGGTAGCTGTGGATCAACTCGAAATCCGGTGCACGCACTTCAACTGCCTTGCTGGTCAGGATAAAGTAGAGCGCCGGGCTGAATGTGGCGGGCCTGGCCGGGCTTGCCGGACGTTTCTGCTGGGCAACGGCATAGTCCTGCCAGTTCAGATGCGGCAGCGCGGTTTGCAGTTCCTTGGCCAGCTGTTCGCCCTGGCCGGTGTAATCCCACACTATGGCCGGAATGTCCTGAAAACGATGGATCACGTCACCGCGCTTGATCCCTGCAACAGTCCCGACCGGGTGACTGTGGGAATAGCCTTGCTTCAGGCGGATCAGCCGGAGCATTCCTTTGCGGGTTTCCTCGGTTCCCAGCACCTTCCCGGTGACCGGGTGCGTAATCGGGGCGCCCGGGCCGACAACGGTGAACAGATCACCGACGGCAACACCCTGGCCGATCCCCAGGTCAATCAGATACTCTTCTCCACTGGGTTGGACGACATATCCTGAGAGCGGTGCGAAATCGCGAACAACCTGATCCGGCAGTGACGTTGCGGCGAAGCTGCAGGTGGCGGCTGCCAGCAGCAGTAGAACTGTGCAGGCCGTTTTCAAAATGGTAAACATAGGTTCCCTCCTTCGTGTTTGTGCAGTCCCTGCCGGGCAGGTACTGCAGAGGCCACTTCCCCGTGTGGCTGTTGAGCAGGAGGCCAGCCGTGCCGAAGCAACGCCGGTCTGACCTCCCTGTCTGTCAGCTGCTAGAACTTCATTTCCCACTTGATACCGGTAGCATAAATCCTTTCTTGTTTGGCGCCTGCAGCATTACGCATCTCATTCAGGAACGCAAATTCCGGTACGATGTTAAAATTCTTGGTTACCGCGTACTGCAGGTTGGCAAAGGCGGCCATCCGGTCATCGGTTGTACGTCCACGCATCTCGTTGGATTCATAGGCCACACCGGTAAACATCTTTACCTTGTTGTTCAGCGTGTACCCCAGTTGTCCCCAGCCGCCATAGGTATAGGCGTTCTTGCCTGTGGCCGGGTTGTTGCTGTAGAAGGAACCGGCCGCAGCAGCAGCGTTGTTCATCAGGTTACCCAGGTTCTGGGCTGTGTGGCCGGCCACTTTGATTTCAAACGGAGCCAGGTCTATACTGGCATGTGCAAAGCCCAGGTAGGAGTAAATCTCATCTTTGCCGGTTTGTACATCACCGACAACGGTCCTGATTTTGTAGTAGTTACCGGCCACACCGCCGCCATAGGTCACGATGCCGGCTTTACCTTCGTAACCAACGACGGTTTTAGGCATAAAGGTGTCGAAATCGGTATAACCGGCCATGTAGGTGGTACTGGTCATGTTGAAGGGGGTGTTGATATAGCCGCTGCCGGCGTTGGTGGTTGGTGAGTTGGTGGCTGAGATACCTGCCAGTCCGACGTTTTCCTGACGCAAAAGGGCAAGGTAAAAGCCGTTATTCATGGACAGTTTGATCTGGGCATAGCGGCCGTCGAAGAGTGATGCATAGCCGTTGAAACCGCCGTCGGCGTCATAGATCATCTCTGAACGGTAGACATAGGGGCTGGGGGCATAGCCGACCCGCAGTTTGCCGTTGCCGAAGTTCCACTCTCCAAACAGCATCCGCAATTCTACACCGTTTTGACGGGCTTTGGGGTTGTAGGCGCCGAGCTCTGCCAGTGCCGAGAAATCACCTTCTTTTACACGCATACCTACGTAGCTGTCCCCTTGCAGGTCCAGAGTGAAGTCGGCGTCGTGCAGCGGACTTCCTGCGGGGTTGTAATAGGTACTTGAGGTCCACCAGGTTGCCACCCGGATTGCTCCGTAGGGGGTGACATCCAATGCCATGGCAGGTGCTGACAGGCCAAGGGCTGCTGCGATGAGCGATGCGCTGATGATACGTTTCTTCATGCTGTGCTCCTCCTTGCTTCAAGTAAGTGATCGCTGCCCTCGAAAGGGCGCGGTAGTATCGCCACGCCAGGCGTGGTCATGCGGTTACTGACTTACTCCGCAGGCACCGGCTGCGTGCCCGACGGTACTTTTTACAACTCACCTCCTCTCCCCTGAAATGTCGACATATGAAGAACCGGCTGCTGCCGGATTGCATTCCTTCTCTCATTAGTAGCGCCATGTGCGTGAAACGGCTGAGGCCGAGAGAAGGAGGGGGAATCCCTGCGTCTGCACCCTTCACGCACATGGCACGGGCCGGACTGTCCGGCGATGCTTAGACGCCGGCTTGGAGAGCTGGTTTGCAGTCGCCGTGCCATAGTGGTTATTTGTTGAAATTCTAGCTAAATCAGTATCTTGCGATGATGGTTGTTTGATTTGATCTTGTCGGTTTGATGTGTGGGGCTTTCATTATGAGAAGGTTTAGTTCTGAATTGAACGGTCTGTTGCGGGTAGGTCATTCTCATTTCAGGAGGGGGGGACTGCTCTGTTTCGCTACAAAAACATAGCGTCTTCTGAATACAGGGGCGCTGGCCGGTAGATCTCAATGCTGCTGCAGCTCATTCAGCTAACAGGGGAAAATCAGCAACCGGGACAGCCCTGAAGAAAAGGGACTGCCCCGGTCAGATTTGAGGCGGGAGTGATGGCAGGTGGCGCGGGTATAGCGATGACCATTGACGGTCTCAGGCCTTTTTGTCCAGTTCAATGGCCTCTTTGCCCTCGCTTGCTTCTTTGAAATTACGGATTCCTTTACCGACGGCCCGACCAACTTCAGGCAGTTTTCCTGCTCCGAAGATCACCAGCACGATTGACATGATGACGATAAGCTCCGGCATTCCAAAACCGAACATAATTTATTCTCCTCCAGGGTGATTTGTTGTAACCATTCCGACATTAAGCGGCCTTAGGGCAGTTTGAAATTGAAGGTGTGGCACTGCACGCAAAAGTTTTCACCCTTGGCATGCTGGTGGTGGCAGACGTTGCAGTCCAGCGCCGTTCCGTAATGGGGTGAGGTATGCGGGTTTTGAGGTTTTACCCCGGCGGTTTTCTCTGCCAGTCTGGCCGGATCATGGCACGCTTCACAGACAGCGGCTTCAACCGGGGTCTGTTTCTTGGCCTTACCGTGGCATTTGACACAGGTGACACCGGCCAACTGGTGTCTGTGGCTGAGTGGCAGCTTTCCTGACAGACTTGTCGGTGAATCTTTGGTGTGGCACTCCCGGCAGGCGCTGAGCGCCATTTTGGCGGTTTTGACGTGTCCATCCGGCAGCACCTTGTCCTTGCCGTGGCAGGCGCTGCAGTTGTCCGGTTTGGCGGAGGTCAGGCGCTTGGGGGCTGCAAACGCAGGCAGGGCAACAAGCAGGGTGAGCGCTGCTGCCGTGCACAGCGCGGCAGATCTGGCTGGAATGAAGGTCGTGTACATGGTTGAAGCACTCCTGAAAAATGGAATTTTAAGCTCTTACAACGTCTTCAGTCGTTACTGAAACTGATCAGGAACCATGGAAATAGCACGCGGATGACACGGATCAGGCGGATATACACGGATTTTAAACCGTCTGTTTTCTGAAAATCAGCGTAAATCCGCCAAAATCAGATTTGATCCGCGTGCTAATGTCTTTAACTTTACCTGGGTCCGACAGGCTCCTAGCCCCAGTTCTTTTCTTTGGCTGCGTTCTTTCCGGCGATCCTGCCGAAGACAACACAATCGAGCATGGCACAGGTACCGAGGCGCACGGCACCATGTACCCCGCCGGTCACTTCGCCGGCAGCGTACAGCCCCTTGATCGGCTTGAGGTTGAAGCCTTTGACCTGGGCATTTTTGTCAATCACCAGACCGCCCATGCAATGATGTACCCGCGGCCAGAGCCGGCAGGCATAAAACGGGGCTACGACCGTCGGGGTGGTCTCCGGGAAGATCTTGCAGTTGAAGTCAGGATCCTTTCTCTTTTCTACATAGGAGTTCCATTTGGCGATTTCTTCCTTGAGCGCAGCCAGGGGAATGCCGTAGTTGGCAGCCAGTTCTTCGATGGTATCAAACCTTTTGATTGCACCGTTGGCCATCCCTTTTTCCAGGGTGTGTGACAGTACCTGCCGTTTGACGTTCACTGCATCGCCGAAGATGATGGTCGGGTAGCCCAGTGCCATCATGGCATCGGCCCGTACCTTGCGGTTACCGGTTTCCTGAATGAAGCGCCTGCCGGTTTTGGGGTCAATCATCGGCCCGTAGCCCACCAGACGTTCACAAAACTGCGGGACATGTCCGAAGCCCTTTTCATCGGGACTGGTCCAAGGGCCCATCTGGATCCAGTCCATCTGTACATCCATGGCACCTGCCCGGCAGGCGGCCAGGGTGGCCTCGCCGGTGGCGCCCGGATGGTTGGTGGAGTCAAAGCGGCTGTCAATCCGGGGGTCCTGGATCTGGCGCAGTTCAACGTTCTGGGAGAAGCCGCCTGATGCCAGTACCACCGCCTTGCGGGCCTTTACGAAGCTTGCCTTGCCGGACCTGTCGTCCGGAAATTTATACCCTTTTTTGATCTCCAGACCGACAACCCGCCCCTCTTTGTCGGTGATCAGGCGTTCCATCTTGGTGGTAAACTGGAATTTGACCCCCATGGATTTGGCCTTGGCAAACAAGGGGTTGACCAGGCCTGAACCGGATGCGTTATCGGTCTGGACCGACCGCTTGACCGAGTGGCCACCATGAAAGACCAGCTTGACAAACCTGGCCCCCACAAAGTTCTGACACCAGTCAAGCGCTTCACCGGACTGCTCGGCAATGGTACGGGCCAGTTCAGGGTGGTTCAGGTTTGAACCGGCCTTCAGCAGGTCTTTCATGAACAGTTCCGGCGAATCCTGAATACCGGCCTCTTTTTGCCACTTGGTGCCTGCAACCGCCATTTCTCCGCCGTTGATGATTGAGTTGCCGCCATGGGTACGCATTTTCTCAATCACCAGTACCTCGGCACCGGCATGCCTGGCCTCAATGGCTGCTGACAAACCGGCAAAGCCGGTCCCGACAACGATAACGTCATAGGTCTCATCCCATTTCTTCGGCATCTCGCCGCAGGCTGCCTCTGCCTGCCGGACCGTGGCTGCCAGTCCGGTTATGGCCAGTCCGGCCGCTGCTGCAACTGCCCCGGTGGTCTTCAGAAAACTTCTGCGAGTCACTTCGGATTCCTGGCTGATTTCGTCACTCATACGACATACCTCCCTCGTGTAGTTGCCCCTGACGGGCTGCATCTGACAAAACTGACTCTGCTGCAGACGGTTTGCCGGGCTCACTGGTCCGGCATCCGGGTCATGCTGTAACGTCTGATAGCAGTTCCTGTGCCAGTGGTGTGTGTGTCTTAAGATGCTGAAAATGTTTGATGTCTTCTTTTGGTGCTTGACGCAACACTTTAATTTTGCGAAACGGATTTTAAAATTTGAAGTGTAGGGGCAGCCATGAAGACCTCACAACTTGATTTCAGGGAACTGCTGTCGTTTAACCCCCAGGGGGGGGTGATCCGTTTTCTCGGCCAACGGGCCTACCTGGTCGATGCAACTGCCCAGGGGCTGCAGCGCAAAGAGTTTATTGATGCCTTCGGGCCGGAGATGGTGCGCACCATTGTCACCCGCTCGGCCTATGCCCACGGCTGGCGGGTTGCCGAGACCGTCAAGACCGAGTTGCCGGAGGTCTGGGCCGAGGCAAAGGAAGGCAAGCTGGGACCAATGCTGTGCGCCCTGTACGGCTTCGGGGAGATTGTCAGCAGCCGGCGCACCGATGGTCTGGGGGATGAACCACTGGTTGAAACCGTGTTGAAGGATTCGTTTGAGGCTGAGCAGCATCTGATGCTGTCGGGGGGATCTGATGAAGCGGTCTGCTGGCGCTACACCGCCTTTGCCAGCGGCTATGTATCGCGGGTGCAGGGCCGTGAGGTGTACTTCATTGAGGACAGCTGCCGCGCCAAAGGTGATGACTACTGCCGGATCAAAGGCAGGTACCTTGAACAGTGGGGGGACGAGATCAAGCCGTACCTGCCCTATTATCAAACCAAGAATGTGGAGTCCATTTGTGCTGAACTGCGCAGGAAGCTGCAGGCAACGGAAAAACGCCTCAAGCATTACCAGCGCGATATGGCCTTTCTGCATAATGAGTGCGAAGAAGGTAACTGCTATCCTGTTTCCCGCAGCAGTGTCATGCAGAAGGTGCTTGATTTTGCCCGGCTGCTGGCAGAGGTGGATTCTTCAGTCCTGATCACCGGTGAGAGCGGTGTCGGTAAGGAGCGGATGGCACTTCAGATCCATTCCCGGTCGCCGCGCTCCAACAAGCCGTTTCTGGCGGTCAACTGTGGCGCCCTGAGCGAAACGCTGCTTGACAGTGAACTGTTCGGCCATGCCAAGGGGGCCTTTACCGGAGCAGACCGGGATCGCATCGGGCTCTTTGAGGCTGCAGCCGGAGGGACCCTGTTTCTTGATGAGGTGGGGGAGGTCTCTCCGTCCATGCAGGTCAAGTTGCTGCGGGCGCTGCAGGAAAGGGAAATCCGCCGTGTAGGCGAGAGTCAGCCGCGCAAGATCGATGTACGGATTATCTCTGCCACCAACCGCAATCTGCAGGATGCAGTTGCAAACGGCGGCTTCCGGCAGGATCTGTTTTATCGCCTGAAGGTGATCGAACTGCATATCCCGCCACTGCGTGAACGGACCGAAGATATTCTGCCCCTTGCCCGCTGCATTCTGAATGCCCTGACAAAGGTTATGGGCAAAAATGTGACCGGCTTTAGCCACCAGGCGGCTGATAACCTGTTGTGCTACGAGTGGCCGGGCAATATCCGTGAGCTGCAGAACGCCATTGAATATGCACTGGTCCTCTGTCGCAGCAATCAGATCGATGCCGAAGATCTGCCTGCCGAGGTTCGCAATTCACTCTTCAGGCCGACGGCTGTGAGCGGCATCAGATCCCTTGAGGCGATCGAGCGGGATTATATCCTTTCCGTACTGGCGGTTCAGGGGAACAATAAGGCCCGTACCGCAGAAAAACTTGAGATCAGTCTGGCGACCCTGTACAGGAAGTTGCGGGAATACGGTATGATGGATCGCTGAACCAGGATCGGGAGAAGCGGCGGAGATACAGCAAAGCCCCTGCGGAGTGCGACTCCACAGGGGCTTTGCTGTTCAGGCCTGTTTGAAACCGGTTTTTTACTGCTTGATATATTTGACCGCATGCTCCGCTGCAAAACGGCCGGAGTTGATGGCGTAGCCGGCGGTGCCGCCGCCCAGCAACAGGTCGTAGGAGTCGCCATACATACCACCGGAGTCGGTACCAACGGCGTAGAGGCCGGGGATCGGGTCACCGCTTGTCTTGACCACCTGGTTGTTGGCCGTTACTTTCATGCCGCCCAGAGTACCCAGGTGACGGGGGGTCAGCTTGGTGGCATAGAAGGGACCGGTGGCCACTTTACGCAAGAATTTTGGATCTTTGCCAAACTCGGCATCTTTACGGGTATCGGCTGCTGTGTTCATCCTGGCAACACTGGCCTGCAGCACTTCAGGCTTCATGTTCAGCTGCTTGGCCAGCTCTTCGATGGTGTCGGCCTTGAAAACGTTGCCACGCTTGCGGGCCAGTTCCTTGTTAAAGGCATCTTCCCACTTAACCAGCTTGGTGCCTGCCAGAACCCACTCGCCCAGAGGCATTTCAATCCCCTGTTCAACGGCCATCTTGCGGGTTGCATCATCGTAGATGGCGTAGGCAACACCACCAACACGGACCAGGGAGTTATTGGAGTAAGGCCAGAAGACGATGTTGGACTCGTCGGTATAGCGCTCACCACGGGGGGTGACCCAGAAGTAGGGCTGTACTGCCAGGGCGATCATCTGGTCGGCCGGGTGGAAGCCGGGCAGACCGGGCCGGTAGCCCTGTACTGTGTTCATGCCCTCAAGATCGGCACCGGCCTTGATGCCCATCGTGATGCCGTCGCCATCCTTACCGATGTTACCCACCGGGGTGATGTCGGGATACTCGGGATAGTACTTCTTCATCATCTCCTTGTTGCTGGAGAAACCGCCGGTAGCAATAACAACCGCCTTGGCATTGATGCGGATCTTCTCGCCGGACTTGTCCTTGGCCCAGACGCCAACGACCTTGCCGTTGTCCATGATCAGGTCAGTACCGGGGGTCTGGGTTAAAATCTGGCCACCCTTGTCGGCAACATACTTGCTGAATACATTGATGATCCGCTCGCAGTGGTAGTCCTTCTTGTTCTTGCCGGAGAGATAGTCCGGGCCCGGAGCAATTACGTGCCAGGTCAGGGGGCCGCCATGGCCGCCGACACCGATATACTCAATCTTGATACCCATTGAGTCCAGCCAGTCAACGGTTTCAGCCGAGCGATCCACAAAATGTTTTGCCAGCGCGGAATTGGCCTTCCAGTGGCTGTATTCCATGATCAGCTTGTAGGCAAAATCCTTGGTGACATTGATGCCGATCCTCTTTTGCAGCTTGCTCTCTGCAGCAAAGACACCCTCACAGAACAGCCCGGTGCCGCCCACCTTGGCCTGCTTCTCAAGCACTACCACCTTGGCCCCAAGCTGGGTCGCCTGGGTGGCTGCCGACAGCCCCGAAAGGCCGCCGCCGACAACTGCAATGTCCGTTTCCATAGTCTTTTCGGCATAGGCCGGTAGCGCACATGCCACCAACAATGCTGCCGAAGCGATACTGCTCCACAGTCTCTTCATATCTTCCTCCTGTGTTGGGTGTAGGTCCCTGAACAGCTGTGGCCAGGGACCGTGAAAACTGTCTGTGAACCGGCTATTTAGGTACAAAATCAAAGGTGTGGCACTGTCCGCAGACCAGTTCTGACGGCTTGTGGGTGCGGTGGCAATCGGTACAGTTGATCGGCCCCATATGGGATTCGTGTGGATTGGCATGGGCCTCTTTGTCAGCCGGGTTGGCGATATGCTTCGGTTTTGTTTTTGCGGCCAGTTGTTCGTAACTGCCGTGGCAGGATAGGCATGCCTCGTTGGTTGGACCTGCCTGTGGCGCATCGGTCTTGTGGCAATCAGCACACTTGAAGCCCATGGTGGCATGGGGGCCGCCAACAGTGAGTGCGTTGGCGCCGGCTACCGTGACGGTGAGCAGGGTCAAAATAAAGAACGGCTTGAATGGGATTCTGAACATGAGAGTTTACCTCCTGGGATTTTATATTTTGATGGTGCGATCACCTGCGTGCCCCCGGATACACGTAAGGAGCGGTGTAGGGATAATGCACCTGTAGAAAACATTCTGCAGATGGTGTGCCATAAATATAACTTGCCGATATTACGTTAATAGTATGTTTACAGGGTTGACTTGGGCTATCGAAATGATAGGGTTATTACTGAATTGGAAGGGATCGGCTCCCGGCAAAGGGTGTACTGAAACTGCACCGGCTTTCCGGTCTTCCGGCAGGGGAGGACGCAACCCTCGTCATGGTTGAAAACGGCCTTGATCGTACAAGGATGGTGTTAGCAGATGATGGAATGTTTTTGCACAGACCCGGCTCAGGTTATTGGCCGTTTTGCTCCGTCTCCCACCGGTCCTCTGCACCTCGGTTCGCTGGTGGCTGCTCTGGGCAGTTGGCTGATGGCGAGACGTGCCGGCGGACAGTGGTTGTTGAGGATTGATGATCTGGATGGTCCCCGCTGCCGGCAGGAGTTTGAGGACGATATTCTGCGGACCCTTGAGCGGTTCGGTCTCTGCTGGGATGGTGCTGTAACCCGTCAACGTGATAATACCGTCGCCTATGCCGGGGCCTTTGAGCGTCTGCGGGAGCTGGGGGCTGTCTACCCCTGCAGCTGCAGCCGGGCCGAGATCGCCCGTAGCGCCTCGGCCCCGCACCCCGGTGAAGAGATCCTCTATCCTGGCACCTGTCGTAACGGCCTGCCTGCCGGACGTGAGCCGAGGGCCTGGCGGCTGCGTACTGCAGGTGTACAGGTTGCCTTTGATGACCTGCGTCATGGCAGGATAACCACCGAGCTGGAACGTAGCGGCGATTTTGTGATCAAGCGCGCTGAGGGGTTCTTTGCCTATCAACTGGCGGTGGTGGTGGATGACCATCTGACCGGCGTCAATCAGGTGGTGCGGGGGGATGACCTGCTGGATTCAACCCCGCGGCAGGTCTGGCTGCATCAGCTGCTGGGGTGGCCGCTGCCGCAGTATTGCCACCTGCCGCTGGTAACCGCTCCCGATGGGGGCAAGCTCAGCAAGCGGGACAATACGGTCTCGCTGGCGGATGGCGGGATGGCCGGCAAAGAGTCTGAGCTGTTGATCTGGGCGCTTGATTTTCTTGGGTTGGCAGTGCCGGATGCACTGCGCGGGGCGAACTGCGCAGAGTTGTTGAACTGGGCGCGGGAGGCATTCGTCCCGGATCAAATGCAGCAGATTTCCGCCAGTTCCTTTTCTGCAGCAGCATAATCTTCAAGATTGATGGTCCCCTCCGGCTCCCATTTTCTGACCCGGTAATAGAGCTTGTCGTAGTACTGCTCGATCAGATCCTGGGCCACCCCTGGAATATCCCAGTCTGCAAGTTTGTGCTGCAGCTCCGTGTACTGCGGTCCACCCAGTTTTTTTCTGATCCGCTCCAACGCCTCTGCCATCGGCTGACGGTATTCCTCCCGGGCATATTCGGCAGACAGGCGCTTGACCCTGGTTGCCACTGATACCTCACACCAGACCTTGGTGCCGGCTGCCATGACCTCATACAGGTCGCCGGGCAGGGTCACCCGGCCGATCCGTTTGCTTTCCCCTTCCACCACAATCGGCCGATCTGTAGGGGCCTTGCGGAAGGCGTCCCAGAGCAGGGTCTCAAACCGCTTCTGGGGCGGTTGTTCTCCCAGCCCCAACGAGCCAAAGGCCGAGCCGCGGTGTCTGGCCAACCCTTCAAGATCAATCACGGTGTACCGTTCCTGCGGCAGTTGCTGCAGGAATTCGGTCTTGCCTGATCCGGTCATGCCGTGCAGCACCACCAACTGGACCGGCAGGCTGACCGATGCAAAGAAGGAGGTGACGATGGTACGGAACGATTTATAGCCGCCAGCCAGTTTGACCACCGGATAGCCGGTCATCTCCAGCAGCAGGGCGATTGATTCGCTGCGCAGGCCGCCTCGCCAGCAGTAGACCAGCACCGGTCGTCCCTTGGCTGCTTCAGCAATGGTGGCAACAATGGCGGGAAAGCGGTGGCAGGTCAGTTCCAGGCCGCGGACACGGGCCGGTTGCGGCCCCTGCTGCTTGTAGAGGGTGCCGATCTCCACCCGTTCAGCATCGGTCAGGATCGGCACATTGATGGCGCCGGGCAGATGGTCTTCTGCAAATTCCAGCGGCGTGCGGGCATCGATAAGGCAGTGGGTTTCAAACAGTGAGGGATCAAACGGGATCGTGCGGGCCATTGTGGTCAGATACTCCGGTGGTTTTTTCTGGGATCACCCTTGCCATGCAGGGTGTTTCAGTGGTACATATAAACACTCTTTCCCTCGTATTTGCAAGGTTACAAACCTTTCATATCATACATCCGCCAGGAGGAAACCATGGAGAAGAAACAGGTGCATTACAGCGAGCTGGGTCTGGTCAACACCAAAGAGATGTTTGCCAAGGCAATGGCAGGTAAATATGCCATTCCGGCCTACAACTTCAATAATCTTGAACAGCTTCAGGCAATTGTGGTGGCTTGCGTTGAAACCAACTCTCCGGTGATCATTCAGGTCTCCAAAGGGGCCCGTAGTTACGCCAACGAGACCATGTTGCGGTATATGGCCATGGGGGCGGTGCAGATGGCCCGTGAGCTGGGTTCCACAATTCCGATCTGTCTGCACCTGGATCATGGTGATTCCTTTGAACTGTGCAAGTCCTGCGTGGACAGCGGCTTTTCGTCGGTCATGATCGACGGTTCTCACCTGCCCTATGACGAGAACGTGGCGCTCTGCAAGAAGGTGGTCGAATATGCCCACCAGTTTGATGTGTCTGTTGAGGGCGAACTGGGGGTACTGGCCGGGATTGAGGATGAGGTCTCTGCTGAACACTCCACCTATACCAAGCCGGAAGAGGTGGAGGATTTTGTTAAAAAGACCGGTGTGGATTCACTGGCCATCTCCATCGGCACCAGCCATGGCGCCTACAAGTTCAAGGCCGGTCAGCCGGTACCGCCGCTCCGTTTTGATATCCTGGCCGAGTGCGAAAAACGGCTGCCCGGTTTCCCGATCGTACTGCACGGCGCCTCTTCGGTGGTGCAGGAGTATGTGGAGCTGATCAACCAGAACGGCGGCAAGATGGAGGGGGCTGTTGGTGTGCCGGAGGAGCAGCTGCGTCAGGCTGCGGCCAGCGCGGTCTGCAAGATCAATATCGATTCCGACGGCCGTCTGGCTGTCACCGCCAAGGTGCGGGAATACTTTGGCAAGGATCCCAAAGAGTTTGATCCCCGCAAATACCTGGGTGAAGCCCGCAAGGAGCTGATCAAGCTGATCAAGCATAAGAACGAGGCAGTATTGGGATCTGCCGGCAAAGCCTAGTGACAATTCCAACTCAAGGCGCTATCTGCGTTGGCTCGTCGACGCCTCCTCAGCGTACTACCGTGTACGCCTGCGTCGTCGTACTCCTCGCCGCCTTGATTTCATCCTTGATTTGAAATTGTCAAACCAAGTATGAGGTGATCGCCATGAGTACCAGAAAATTCTCCCGTGTGCCATTCCATGTCACTGCGACCGCTACAGTCGGCGGTCGCAGCTTTCAGGGCAAGGTCAGTAACCTCTCCATGAACGGGCTGTTCCTGGAAACGGCAGAGCGGCTGCCGGAAGGGGAGGCCGCCGATCTGGTCATCAGCCTGGAAGGGACTGAACCTGAAATCGCGGTTGCCTTTCTGGGGCGGGTCTGCAGGATCACCGAGGATGGTATCGGCTTTCATTTTGAAAAGATCGACCTGGATTCCTATACCCATCTGCGTAATATCATTGCCTACAATATGGCCGATGCAGAGAAGGTCATGGATGAGATCTTTACCAATATTGAAGAGAAAATCTCGTCTGGGGTCTGATTGCCTGGGGGTGTCATGAGTCGTTGTAACCATTGTAAAACATACTCTGTCTTCGGCTTTCTTCTGGGGGTCGGGGCGCCGCTGGGCTGGTTGCTGTTGCGTCTGATACTGTTTAATGATCCCGGACAAACGATCTTTGAACAGCTGATAGGGGATATCATCAAGGATGCCGAACACCGTCTGCTCTATCTGTATATGGGGGTCGGGACGTCGTTTGTGCTGGGCACCGTCGGTTTTCTGATCGGCAGGACCGGGGATGAGCTGCAACAGCGCGCCCATGAGCTGGATGAGCTGCATCAGGAGGTTGCCTCCCAGAAAGAGGTCTTTGAAAACCGCTTCAAGGTGCTGGACAGCAACGTTAAAAGCTTCCACCAGATCAGCAGTAAAATCCAGACCTCGCTGAATCTTGAAGAGGTGCTGCTGCTCTGTGCTGAAGGTCTGCATGATGTGCTGGGGTATGAGCGGGTCAATATCCTGATGACGAGTAAAAACGGCCGCAGCCTGCGCTTTGTAACCGCCACCGGCAGTCTGTCCCGCGATATAGACGGGCTGGAGCTCCCGCTTGATCCGTCAATCGGGGTAATCTACCGCAGTATCAATGAACGCAAACCGTATCTGATTGACGATATTACCCGCTATGACGAAAGTTATCACCTGCAGCCACCCCATGACCGGATCGAGGTGCTGCGTTCCAAGAACTTCATCATCTGTCCCATGGTAGTCAAGGGTGAGGCCCTGGGTGCTTTTGCCATTGATAACAAGCGTTCCCGCCGGGCACTGAACGAGTCTGATCTTGATACGATCATGCTGTTTGCCGATCAGGTGGCCAACAGTATCACCCGTATCAACCTGTTGACCTCGATTGACACCCTGACCACCGAGCTTGAAAGCTCGTTCTCGTTTCTGCTGTCCCACCGTGACCAGTACTCAAGAAATATTGAGGAGTTGAAAGCCAGCATTGAATCGGTGGTGGATGGCGCCGCCGTGATCGCTTCTGCAGCGGAAGGCTCCACCGCCTCGGTGGATGAGACCAGTACGGCGGTCAACGAGATTTCGGTGGCCATTGAAGAGGTCTCCCGCAACCTGGATACCCTGGCCGGGATCGTGCATCAGTCGGCGTCTGCCATGGAAGAGATTACCGGCAATATTACCAGTGTCGAGCGTAGCGCTGCCATCTCCCATGAGGTCTCCAGCCAGGTGCAGGCCCAGACCGAAGAGGGGCGCACGGCGGTCAACGAGACCATCGGCTCGCTGGCAGAGATTCAGCATTCGGTTGAAGAATCTTATGCCGGCATTACCCGCCTGGCCGAGAAAAGCACCCGGATCGAGAATATCGTCAATGTCATCAACGATATCACCAAACGGACCAATCTGCTGGCCCTGAACGCCTCAATCATTGCGGCCCAGGCCGGTGAATACGGCAAGAGCTTCGGCGTGGTGGCGGACGAGATCCGCAACCTGTCATTGCAGACCGGCCATTCCACCGGTGAGATCACCGGCATTATTGATGAGATCATGTTTGAGTCACGCCATGCTGCCGACAATATCACCGCCACCAAAGGGCTGGTTATGCGGGGGGTTGAGCTGGGGCACGTCATGGGTGAAACCCTGCAGGCGATCTATGACCGTTCGGTCTGTTCAATGGAGATGACCTCGGAGATCAAGCAGGCCACTGAAGAACAGTCGCTGAGTGTCCAGATGGTGGCCCGTTCCATGGAGGATATCAGCAGCATGACCTCCCAGATCTTTAACGGCTCCAAGGATCAGGCCAAGGCCACCCGCAGTATTGCCCGGGCGATTGAGACGGTTAAGGAGATGGCCCACGAGATGGTGCAGTCCACCTCCAGCCAGGTTGAGGACGGACGCAGGATCAGGCGTACGGTGGAGTCGGTCAGCGCCATGGTCCATCAGATGTTCGACAACATGGAGGCCCGCCGGGCCCAGTCCTCAGAGGTGGTCAAGGAGCTGGAATCGATGAAGAGTACCACCTGCCAGCTGTAGCAGGCTGTTCAGATTTTAGCTTAAGCATCTTGTACAAAAGGCCTCTGTCCAGAACGACAGAGGCCTTTTGTGTTTCAGGTCAGCTGATCCAGCCCAGCAGGATCGCTACGGCACTGGTTACGGAGACGGCAATCCAGAGGGTGATCCCCTGGGCCAGCGGTTTGATGCCGGTCTTGGCCAGCACCTCCCGGGTCAGGCCGCTGCCGATCAGGAATAGTGTCACCACCAGACTCTGCCTGGCGATGCTGTTGAGCGGATGCCAGAGTTGTTCAAACTGCGGCAGGGCTGTCTTGATGGCTGCTGCAGCAATAAAGCCGATGATAAAGAACGGAAATTTGGCCTTGCCTTCCGACTTGGTAAACCAGGCTGCCAGCAGGGCAGAAGGCATGATCCACAACGCCCTGGTCAGTTTGACCGTGGTGCCGATGGCCAGGGCCAGCCCGCCGTAGGCTGCTGCCGCCCCCACCACGCTGCTGGTGTCGTGGATCGCCAGGGCAGACCAGAGCCCGAACTGCTGCTGTCCCATCCCCAGCAGGTGGCCCAGGGGGGGAAACAGGATCAAGGCAATCGAGTTGAGGGTAAAGACCGTTGCCAGGGCAACCCCGGTTTCTTCGCCTTCCGCCCTGATCACCGGGGCCATGGCAGCAATGGCGCTGCCGCCGCAGATGGCGGTGCCGAATGAGATCAGGGTCGAGGTTCGTTGCGGGGTCTTGAACAGCCTGCCCAGCAACCAGCCTGCCAGCATGGTAAAGCTGATGCTGATGGCGGTGTAGAGAAAAGCGTCCTTGCCGGTTTGCAGGATCATCGGCAGGTTGATGCCGAATCCCAGCCCGACCACCGATGCCTGCAACAACCGTCTGCTCCAGGTGGATGTACTGTTCTTCCAGGGGTTGCCGATCACCAGGCCGAAGACGAGCCCTGCGGTCAACGCCATCGGCGCGCTGACCATTGGTACGCAGCAGGCCAGCAACAGGAGCCAGAACAGTAGTTTTAATCCGTTGTTGTCGTGCATGCTGTGCTCCTCGTCCTTGATTGATGGTTGCTACTTTAGTCAGAAATAATTATAAATAAAAATGAATAATAATTATTAAATTTATCAATAGGATTTATGAATGTCCTTGTCCCTCCGACAACTGGAAATTTTTGAAAAGATCGCCTCCACCGGTAGTGTTACCAGGGCCGGAGAGGAGCTGCTGCTGACCCAGTCAGCGGTCAGCATGGCCCTGTCCCAGCTTGAACAGCTCAGCAGCGTTCCGCTCTTTGAGCGATCAGGCAGACGTCTGGTGCTGAATGATGCCGGTCGGCTGTTACTGAAGGATGCCCGTGACATACTCCTGGCTGTCAAACGGGTTGAACAACAGTTACAGGGTGAAACCGGCCAGCTGGCAGGAGAACTGCTTGTCGGCGGCAGCACCACCATTGCCAACTACCTGCTGCCGTCGCTGTTAGGTGATTTTGCCCGCAGCTACCCGCACACCAGGGTGCAATTAACGGTTGGCAATACGCAACAGGTGGCTGATCTGCTGGCAGCAGGACAGCTGGATATCGCCTTTGTTGAGGGGCCTTGCCATAACCGCGAACTGGTTGCCGAACACTGGCATGATGATGAACTGGTGGTGGTGGCCGGCGCTGAACACCCGTGGGGCAGGGACAAGCGGGTGACACCGGAGCAGTTGGCCGCAGCCCCCTGGATTATGCGGGAAAAAGGTTCCGGTACCCGTGAAATCTTTGAAGATGCCATGGACAGGGCTGGAATCAGGTATGCTATTGCGCTGGAGTTTGGTCATACCGAGGCGATCAAGAACGGTGTTGCTGCCGGGCTGGGGGTGAGCTGCCTCTCGCGGATTGCCGTTGATCGGGAGCTGGAATACGGCCGGCTGGTTGAAGTGGCAAGTCCGTTGCTGCTGGGGCGTTCACTGACCCTGCTGAAGCGGCGTAACAGCCACTGCAGCGCCCTGCTGAATGCCTTTTTAAAGGTGTCAGGCGGTGTATGCTAAGTGTGATCTAGCACAAATTAATGACATGCTTGAAAAGACTGCTATAGTTGCCTGAGGAGAGCTTACACGATGAAAACAGCTGCAACCATCGCCCTGTTTTGTGCCGGGGGCGGGCTGACCCGTTACTACCTGTCCGGTTGGATCTACAGCCTGTTGGGACGGGCCTTCCCCTACGGTACCCTTGTGGTGAATATCATCGGTGCTTACTGCATCGGCCTGATCATGGAACTGGGTCTACGCAGCACCATGCTTTCGGACACCCTGCGGATCGGTCTGACGGTCGGGTTCATGGGGGGGCTGACCACCTTTTCAACCTTCAGCTATGAGACCTTCAAGCTGCTGGAGGATGGACAGTTTGTGATGGCCTTTACCAATGTGCTGGCCAGCGTGGCGGTCTGTCTGTTGTGTACCTGGCTGGGAATTATAACGGTTCGGTCGCTGGCATAATCAAGGAGCTGCTACTATGTCAAAACTGGTCGGTGAACAGCAGTTGATGCGGATTTTTATCGGAGAAAGCGACCGTCATGGCTCTCGTCCCTTGTACGAGGCCCTGGTTGAGCTGCTGCGCAAGGAGGGGTTTGCCGGTGCCACGGTGTTGCGGGGAATCTGCGGTTTTGGCGCCAACCGGGTCTACCATACCCAGAAGCTGCTGGACCTGTCGGCTGACCTGCCGATGGTCATTGAGGTGGTTGACAGTCAGGAGAAGATTGCTGCCGTTATGCCGCAGATTGACGTCATGATGGGTGGTGGTATGATTACGCTGGAAAAAGCCACAGTGATCCGCTATAGCCCGAAATCCTGAACATGGCGGCATGCTTTACTAACTACAGGGGAGGTCATGGTATGAGGATGCTGAGCAAGATATTGGTGAGTGCAGGTCTGGTCTCGCTGGTTTCCACAATGGCGCCGGCAGCAGAAAAAACCCGTCCACCCTATCCGCATTACTGGATCAGTGTGGCAACCACGAATCAGTCCATCCCCGGTATGTCTGAAGAGATGTCCGGCATGGCCTCCATGTTCGGTGGTCGCGGCGCAGCCTTTGGCCCCCGCCGGACCCTGCAGCTGCAGCTGGAAGGTCCTCGTGAGGTTGCCGAGCCCAAGGCAGAGCACCTGATTCCGCCGGGGCAGAAGATGGGAGACAGCCTGCCGTTGATTACCCCTAAACAGGAAAAGACGGAGTATCAGCCGGAACAACGGGGAGAGCGGCCTGAAAAGTATGAAAAGCCCAAGGCCCGCATGCTGATCTACTGGGGCTGTGGCGAGAATGTTGCTAAAGGCCAGCCGAGGGTGATTGATACCGCAAAGATGTCAGCCATGGACTTTGGCAAGGCCCTGAGCGGACGTAGCGGTACCCGTCAGATTCCGCCGTCACCCCACAAAGGTTGGACTTATGGTGACTGGCCCAACAGTGAAGACAGAAAAGATGTGCCCAAGGATGCCTCACTGGTGGGTGAGCACCAGCTGAAAGGCAGCTACCTGCCTGACAACATCCGCTTCAGCCTTGATCAGAAGCGGGATTTTATGGCACCGGTCAGTTTCAGCGCCATCAGCAAGACCGCCAGCGGTGCCTGGCCGTTCAAGTGGCAGCAGGTGCCAACCGCCATCGGCTACTTTGCTACGGCAATGGGGCATAATCAGAAGACCGGTGAGACCATCTTCTGGTCATCCAGCGAGGTTCCCGAGACCGGATTCGGCCTGATGGACTACCTGACCCCCCATGATGTGCAGCGCTTTATCAGGGAAAAGGTGCTGATGCCCACCAGCCGTACCAGCTGTACCATCCCTGCCGGGGTATTCAAGGACGTGGATGGTGCCATGCTGCAGTTTGTGGCCTATGGCGAGGAGTTGAATCTTGTCCATCCCCCCAAGCCGAAGGATCCCAAGCAACCCTGGAATCCGCAATGGTCGGTCAAGGTGCGGCTCAAGTCAACCGGCTCCTCTCCGCTGGTTGAGACCGAAGAGCGCGGCAGCAGGTCATCCAAAAAACGTCCTGCTGCGGATGATGGTGCTGAACAGGAACAACAGCCTTCCGACAATAAAAAAGGCGGCGGGATGATGGATGGCCTGAAAGGGATGTTCGGCTTTTAACAGAACAAAAAACAGTGGCATTCAATTTTTTGAATGTGCTAATGTAGCAACTCTTTATGACAGCCACCCGTTTGGGGGCTGATCAGTAGCTGTAGTACCATAGAAAGACATACCGCCCGGATTTGTTGTTCTGTACAAACCGGGACGGACGGAACATGGAACCTGCCGTTGCACCTGATGCAGCCGGTTTGTGGTAACAGGCACACCGTCCCGTGGTGTGCCTGTTTTATTTTGGAGTCCCGGCATGCGCAAGAAGATCACCATACCTGAGATACTGTTGATGAAGCAGGAGGGCCGTAAAGTGACGGTCCTGACCGCCTATGACTACCCGACCGCCCGGCTGGTGGATGCAGGCGGGGTGGATGCCATCCTGGTGGGGGATTCGGCCGGGGTCGTGTTTAGCGGTCATGAAAATACCCTGCCGGTCACCATGGATGAGATGCTCTACCATGTCAAGGCGGTAGTGCGGGCCAGGCCCAAGGCGCTGGTGGTTGCCGATATGCCGTTTATGGCCTGTCAGAGCGGTGAGATCGAAGCCCTGAAAAACTGTGGCCGGATGCTGCAGGAAGGCGGGGCCGAGGCGGTCAAGATTGAGGGGGGCAGCAACATGGCTCCGATCATCCGGGCCGTGACCGAAATGGATATCCCGGTCATGGGGCATGTGGGGCTGACCCCCCAGTCAGTCCATCGCATGGGGGGCTACAAAGTGCAGGGACGCAAGGACCAGGCCGAGCGGATTCTGGAGGATGCCCATGCCGTGCAGGAGGCCGGTGCCTTTGCCGTGGTGCTGGAAGGGATCCCGGCCAAGCTGGCTGCCCGGATTACCGAGATGCTGGAGATCCCCACCATCGGTATCGGCGCAGGTCCGGCCTGCGATGGCCAGGTGCTGGTGATCCATGATATTCTGGGGCTGTGCGAGAAATATTCCCCCAAGTTTGTCAAACGTTACGCTGATCTTGCCCCGCTGATTACGGAGGCGGCACGACAGTATGTGTCAGAAGTTAAGGATGGGACCTTCCCGACTGAGGAGCATTCGTTCTCGTGAAACTGATCCATGATGTGCAGGAAATGCAGCAGACGGTTTTGGGGCTGAAGCGTCAGGGCAAGCGGATCGCCTTTGTACCCACCATGGGGTTTCTGCATGAAGGCCATGCCTCTCTGATGCGGGAAGGGCGCACACGGGGCGATGTTCTGGTGCTCTCTATCTTTGTCAATCCGACCCAGTTCGGCATCAATGAAGATCTTGCCAGCTACCCCCGCAATCTGGAAGGGGACTGCGCCCTGGCAGAATCCTGCGGTGTGGACCTGGTCTTTGCCCCGACAGCCGCCGGTATGTACCCGCCCGGTTTTCAGACCACGGTTGCCCTGGGTCCGCTGACCAAACCGCTCTGCGGTGCCAGCCGGCCCGGCCATTTTGATGGGGTTGCGGTGGTGGTGACCAAACTGTTCGGTATTGTCCAGCCGGACTGCGCCCTGTTCGGTAAAAAGGATTTCCAGCAGCTGGCGATTATCCGTCAGATGACCCTTGACCTGAACCTGCCGGTGGAGATCATCGGTATGCCGATTGTGCGGGAGCCGGACGGCCTGGCCATGTCCTCCCGCAACAGCTACCTGACCCCGGAACAGCGTCGGCAGGCGCTCTGTCTGAGCAAGGCCATCCAGAAGGTACGGGAGCTGTTCAAGGGGGGGGAAACCTCGGTTGACCGGCTGCTTGGCGAGGCCCGCATGATCATTACGGCGGTGCCGGAGGCTTCGGTTGATTATCTGGAGCTGCGGGACAGCACAACCCTTGAACCGGTTGCAGCTGCCGCAGCTGATAGCCTGTTTGCCCTGGCCGTCAAGATCGGATCCACCCGGTTGATTGATAACACCGTGCTGGGGGATACACCATAATGCCCACCAAGGCCCGTGCCAACCTGGAAACCCTTTACCGGATCTTCACCGTGCCGGAAGCCCCGGATTCAACCCTTGGTGCCGTTGACCAGGCTATTACTGCCGATGTGGCCGGGTTTCTGCAAAACCATATTGTGGCCATGGAGCGTCCCCTGGAGGAGATTGAGGCCAGCTTCTCCAGCGTGACCATCCCGGAGGAGCCGACCTACGTCTCGGACTACACCGAGTTTGTCAAAGAAAACCTGGTGGCCCAGTCGGTACATACCGCCTCACCCGGATTTATCGGTCACATGACCTCGGCTCTGCCCTACTTTATGCTGCCGCTTACCCGTCTGATGACCGCGCTGAACCAGAACACGGTCAAGGTCGAGACCTCCAAGGCCTTTACCCCGCTTGAGCGGCAGGTACTGGCCATGCTGCATCACCTGATCTACCGCTGTCCGGACGAGTTCTACCCTTCCTGGATCCACAACAGCCAGGCAGCATTGGGGGCCTTCTGCTCCGGTGGCACTATTGCCAATACCACCGCACTCTGGGTGGCCCGCAATCGCTTCTTTGCGCCGGATGGCGTCTTCCGCGGTATTGCCCAGGAGGGCTTGGCCCGGGCCTTGAAACATCGTGGTGTTGACGGGATCGCTGTGCTGGTTTCCGAGCGGGGGCATTACTCGCTGGGCAAGGCTGCCGACCTGTTGGGTATCGGCCGTGACCATCTGGTCAAGGTCAAGACCGCAGAAGGCAACCGGATCGACCTCAAGGCGTTGCGGCAGGAGTGTCAGCGCCTGCAGGATCAGAACATCCGGCCGCTGGCGCTGGTGGGGATTGGCGGGACCACCGAAACCGGCAACATTGACCCGCTGGAGGCGATGGCCGATCTTGCCCGGGAGCTGGATTGCCATTTCCATGTGGATGCGGCCTGGGGCGGTCCGACGCTCTTCTCTGACTGCCACCGCCATCTGCTGGCCGGGATCGAACGGGCCGACTCGGTAACTATTGACGCCCATAAGCAACTGTATGTACCGATGGGGGCGGGGATGGTGCTCTTCAAGGATCCCACCGCAGTATCCGCCATCGAGCATCACGCTGCCTACATCCTGCGCCATGGTTCCAAGGATCTGGGCAGTCACACCCTGGAAGGCTCCCGTCCGGGTAAGGCGCTGCTGGTTCACGCCGGGCTCTCGATCATGGGGCGTAAAGGGTATGAACTGTTGATCGATCTGGGGATAGAGCGGGCCCGGACCTTTGCCGGGATGATCCGCCAGCATCCGGATTTTGAACTGACCAGTGAGCCGGAACTGAATATCCTGACCTACCGCTACTGTCCGGCAGCGATTCAGCACCTCCTAGCAACCGCACCACAAGCGGAGCAGGCCAGGATCAATGGCTTGCTGGATCAGGTCTGTCAGCTATTGCAGAAACACCAGCGTGAGTCGGGCAAGACCTTCGTGTCCCGTACCCGGCTCCGGATGAGCCGGTACGGTGAGGAGATCACCGTGCTGCGCAGCGTGCTTGCCAACCCGCTTACCACCGATGAGATTCTGACGTCGGTGCTGAGCGAACAGTGCGAGATTGTCCATCAGCCGGAGATCCAGGCCCTGCTGCGGCAGATCAAGGGGTAGGTGACGCCTCCAGCTCTTCTTGTCATATTGTTACGGCTCCAGCGACACGTTGACGGCCCCTGATCTGCAAATCAGGGGCTTTTCTATTTTGTAATCCGTGGTACTCTTGATGCTGCGGGGAGAAGGTTCTGCAGAGCCCCCTGGTGACTCTCGTCTGAATTGTGTGCTGGATTGAAGCCACCTGAATTGCCGCAAAGGAACCGGTCATGCAACTGTTCAAGGCTCAGGATAACGAGGCGATCTATGCGGCGGCGCTCTGATCAGCCGGAAAGTTGGGATGAACAACGCAACCGGATCATCGGTCTGGGGGAACATTCTGCGCGCAAGAGCTACTACCCTGAACTGAAAGTGCAACTGCAGCAGCTGGAGGAGGCCAGAAAATCTCTGGCCAAGCTCAACTCCTTTCTTCAGGCGGTCATGGATGCCGCAACCGAGATTGCCGTCATTGTCATTACCCCGGAAGGCGGCATCTCGCTTTTTAATCGGGGTGCGGAAAAACTGCTTGGTTATCGTGCAGACGAGGTGGTGGGATTGCTCTCTCCGCTCAGGTTTCATCTGGCTGCAGAGGTGGCGGCAGCAAAAGCCGGCTGTAACATCACTCCCGACTGGTTTTCGATCTATGTGGAACCGACCGTCCGCGGTGAGTCTCGTAAGCAGGAATGGACCTTTGTCCATAAGGATGGTCATCAGATCCCGGTTGAACTGGTTGTTACCGCTATCTGCGAGGATGAACGGATCACCGGCTACCTCAGCATGGTGACCGACATCAGTGAGCGGAAAAAGGCGGAAGAACAGCTGCGCCAGTCAGAACAGAAATATGCCAGTATGTTTCATATGATGCCGGATACGGTGGGTGTCAGCCGCATGTCGGACGGCACCTTCATCGAGGTGAATGCCAGCTTTGAACGGGCAACGGGATGGAGCAAAGATGAGTTGATCGGTCACAGCTCTTTGGAAATCGGCCTGTGGGAACCGGAGGTCCGCTCCAGGACCCTGGATATCGTCCGGAGCCAGGGACGGCTGGAAAATCATGAATTTGTCATGACGACAAAGTCAGGGGAAAAACGGCATGCCCTGATGTATATGGCCCCGATCTATATCAACGGAGAACCCTGCCTCTATTTTATTGCCCGGGATATCACCGAACAGGTGCGTGCCGACCAGAACCTGAAGAATGAGCGGACCCGTCTGTACACGTTGCTGCAGACCATCCCCGATCTGATCTGGCTGAAAGACCCGGGCGGGGCCTACTTGATGTGCAATTCCCGTTTTGAGCAGTTTTTCGGTGCTAAAGAAGCGGAGATTGTGGGTAAAACCGACTATGATTTTGTTGATAAAGAACTGGCCGATTTTTTTCGGGAACATGACCAAAAGGCGCTTGCCGCCGCAGGGGCCAGTGTCAATGAAGAGTGGGTTAGCTTTGCCGTTGATGGTCACCGCGAACTGCTTGAAACCATCAAGACCCCCATGCGGGATGAGGAAGGCAAGCTGATTGGTGTCCTGGGGATAGCGCGGAATATAACCGATATCAGAGAGGCTCAGGAGAACCTGCGGGACAGTGAACAGCGTTACCGGCACCTCTTTGAGCAGAACCCGGCACCGATGCTGATCTATGAACGGGGTACCTTTCAGCTGCTGGCGGTTAACGAGGCCTTTCTGCAACACTACGGCTACACCCCGGAAGATGTGGCACAGCTGCGTCTGCCGGACCTGTACCCGGCTGAGGAAAAAGAACGCATTATTGCGTTGGCAAACAGTCTGGTGGGGCATGCCAATGCAGGTGAATGGCATCACTGCCGTAAAGACGGCAGCCGGCTGAGCATTGTGGCCACATCCCATGACCTCATCTACAAGGGGCACACTGCCCGGGTTGCCGTTATTACCGATATCACCGCACGCAAGCAGGCAGAAGAGGAGTTGAACCGCTATCGCCTGCACCTTGAGGAGCTGGTCAAGACCCGTACCGCTGAACTGGAGGCGGCCCGGGACTCGGCCCAGGCTGCTGATCAGGCCAAAAGCGAATTCTTGGCAAATATGTCCCATGAGATTCGCACGCCGATGAACGCCGTAATCGGAATGATCCATCTGACCCTGAAAACTGAAATGTCGCCAAAACAGCGCGATTACTTGCGCAAAGCCGGTTTTGCCGCGGATTCTCTGCTGGGAATTATTGATGATATTCTTGATTTCTCAAAGGTTGAAGCCGGCAAACTGGAGCTTGAACAACATCAGTTTTTGCTGAGCGAAGTGCTGGATACGGTTACCAGTATCGTTGGCATCAAGGCCCATGAGAAGGGGCTTGAATTTCTGCTGAAGATCGCCCCCGAGGTGCCCGCTCAACTGATTGGCGACCCGCTGCGGCTTGGTCAGATACTGATAAACCTCTGCAATAATGCCGTAAAGTTTACCGGACAGGGTGAGATCTTTGTCTTTATCGAGCAGCTGGACTGCCGGGAAAACAATCGGGTCATGCTGCGTTTTTCGGTGCGGGATAACGGCATCGGTATGACTCCTGAACAGCTTGACAAGCTGTTTACCCCCTTTACCCAGGCCGATGCCTCCAGTACCCGCCGTTTTGGCGGTACCGGTCTGGGGCTTGCCATCAGTAAACAGCTGGTGCTGCTGATGGGCGGCGAAATCGGGGCCGAATCAATACCGGACAAAGGCAGTGTCTTCTTCTTTACCGCCTGTTTCGGCATCGGTAGCAGCCCGATACTGCAAGGACCGAAGCTGCCGTCTGCGTTGCAGCGGATGAAGTTGCTGGTTCTGGACGACAGCGCCCGCTCACGGGATATCTTTGAGGGGCTGTTCTACTCACTGGGCTGCCGGGCGGAGCTGGCTGCATCAGCACAGGAGGGATTGGGCTGCCTTGAACGGTCAGAAAAGCCGTATGATCTGTTGCTGCTGGATGACAGCCTGTCAGGACTGGACGGTTTTGCCGTCGCCCGGCAGGTCAGGCGTATGTCACCATTGCACCATCAGCCCAAAATCATCATGATTACCGGCTATGGTGATGAGGAGGCGCACAAACAGGTCGTCGAAGAGGGGCTTGACGGCTGCCTGACCAGGCCGGTCACCTTGCGGTCACTTTTCGATGCCGTGGTGGCTGCCTTTGAAAGTGATTCCCGCACAGAGCCGGCCGGGTCGCCGGTGAACGAAACGGCCGGAGACAAGGGACGTTACGGGCAGTTGCGCGGTATGCGGGTTTTGCTGGTTGAGGATAACGACATGAATCAACAGGTGGCCTGTGAGCTGCTGACATCAGCAGGCATCGAGGTCACGGTGGCGGATAATGGCCATACGGCTGTGGAGCTGGCGGCTCAGCACCGCTTTGATACCGTACTGATGGATATTCAGATGCCGGTCATGGACGGCTATGAAGCTAGCCGTTTGATCCGTGCCGATCAGGCTTGCCGTGATCTGCCGATCATTGCCATGACGGCCCATGCCATGCCCCAGGATCGGCAGCGTTGCCTGGAAAGCGGGATGAACGATTACGTCAGTAAACCGATCAACCCCCAGGAACTGTATAGCACTCTGGAGCGATGGGGGAGGGCGGCTTCCGGCATCCCTGATCAATCGCGGGCGGCTTCGCTGTCCAACGCTGACAGGGAGGCGCTGTTGCCGGATAGCCTGCCCGGCATAGCAATGGAAATCGGGCTGCAGTGCATGAACGGTAAAAAGTCATTCTACCGCTCGATGCTATTGCAATTCCTGACGAGTAAGGCCGGTAGTGCCAGAGAGCTGCAGGAACTGCTGACAGCCGGAGACAGACAGGCGGCTGCCCGGGGTGCCCATTCCATGAAGTCGGTCGCAGGGATGATCGGCGCCCTGGAACTGATGGCGGCAGCTCAAAAGCTGGAACAGGGACTGGATTCAGGTGCTCAGGATGCTGACCAGTTGCTTGAACGGTTTGAGAAAGAATTGTCCGTTGTTATTGATGGTCTTGCATCGGCTTTCAGTGACAGTCCGGCCGGTTGAACGGCGGTCGCATGGGAGGTGCCGTTCCGGGGAGGATTGATACCTGATCTGTCCGCCTTGAACGCCTAACGTAAAGGATTCAATATGGCTGAAACACTGCTCTACACAGCCTCCTGGCTGTATTCGTCCGGCCGGCCCCCGATTGCCGGAGGCGCCGTTGCTGTACGGGACGGCCGCATTGTTGAGATTGGTACTGCCAGGGAGCTGATTGCCGGCTATGGCCAACCAACGGGCGAGTATCCCGGCTGTGTGCTCATGCCCGGCTTTGTCAATGCCCATACCCACCTTGAACTGACCCACTTTCCGGCCTGGCGTCTGCGGGACGGGCTGGATTACCACCCCCACCGTTTTGTGGACTGGATCATCCAGATGATCAAGGTGCGGCGCGGTGTGCCCCCTGAGGAAACCCGTGTGTCGCTCAAGGCCGGTATCAATGCCTGTTTGAGGGCCGGTACCACCTCAGTCGGAGATATTGTTACGGCACCGGATCTGCTGTCTGCCTATGACGGCAGCTCCATTGGCGGACGGATTTACCTGGAGCTGATCGGACAGGACCGGCAGATCTTTGAGCCGCGCCTGACCAAGGCAATGGAGGCGATTCAAGCCATTAACGGCCCGCGTCTGCCGGGTCTTTCGCCCCATGCTCCCTACACCCTGAACAGTAATCTACTGGCGGACATCGCTGCTGCTGCAAGGCAGGGGAGCCTACCGCTTTCGCTGCATCTGGCTGAATCCCGTGATGAATCTGATCTGCTGTTTGACTCCTCCGGGCCGCTGGCTGAAGAGATGTATCCGTTGGTTGGCTGGCAGGACTTTCTACCAGCGCCCCGCAGGATCACACCGGCCCGCTTTTTTGATACCGGCGGCCTGTTGGGGGCTTCGACGCTGGCGGTACACGGGGTGCAGCTGACCCCGGCGGATGCTGCCCTGTTGCAGGAACGCGGTGTTTCCATCTGTCTCTGTCCGCGCAGCAATGAACGGCTTGCAGTTGGCACAGCACCGGTGCATCTCTTTAAGAAACTGGGCATTCCGCTCTGTCTGGGTACTGACTCGCTGGCCAGCAACGATTCGCTTTCCCTGTGGGATGAGATCCGTTTTGCCCTGGATCGTTACAAAGGTGAGCTGGGGCCGGAGAAACTACTGGAGATGGCAACCCAAGGTGGTGCAGCGGGTATCGGTATGGCCGGTCAGGTCGGCACGTTGGATGCGGGTAAGCGGGCTGATTTTCAGCTGGTTGAGCTTGACGGCGTCTGTACGGCAGAGCGGCTGCTGGAAACCGGCAGGGTTAATGCGGTTTATCTGCGGGGTAACCTGGCGGGACTGGGCGATTCTGATAATGGAGTTGCTGTATGAAAAAGAAGCCGGTCATACTGATTGTTGATGATGATCCGCTGTCATTGACCATGCTGGAGACTATCCTGCAGCAGGAGGGTTGCTATCCGGTGACCGCCTCAAACGGGCATGAGGCCCTGCAATTACTTGATCAGCAACCGTTTGATCTGGTGCTTTCGGATATGGTGATGCCGGTTATGGACGGCAGGGAGCTGTTGGAACAGGTGTTGAAGCGTTTTCCAGCGTTACCGTTTATTGCAATAACTGCAGAGAGTAGCATCAGCGGTGCGGTAGAGGCGATCCGGCAAGGTGCTTACGACTATCTGGAAAAACCGTTCAATCCGGATCTTCTGAAAATTACCCTGCAGCAGGCCCTTGATTACCAGCGGGTAGTGCAGGAAAACAGGCAGATCCGGGAGCTGCTTAAGGAACGCTATACTTTTCAGAGTATCGCAACCGTTAGTCCGGCCATGAAGCAGACCTTGTTGCTTGCTGAACGTGTTGCTGCGGCACGGGCTACCACGGTGGCGATCTATGGTGAAAGTGGTGTTGGCAAAGAGGTTTTGGCACGGGCAATCCATTTTGCCAGTGACGCTCAGCCAAACCGGTTTGTGGCGGTGAACTGCGCCGCAGTGCCGGAACATCTGCTGGAAAGTGAGCTGTTTGGCCATGTACGGGGTGCTTTTACCGGCGCTGACCGTGATCGTGAAGGCAAGTTCTGCAGTGCAAAGGGGGGTACCATCCTCTTGGATGAGATCGGTGATATGCCGCTGTCCCTTCAGGCAAAACTGCTGCGGGTGCTGCAGGAACGGGTCTATGAGAAGATCGGCAGCAACACCTGCTGCCCGGTAGAATGCCGCGTGATTGTTGCCACCAATCGCAATCTGGCTGAAATGGTGGCAACCGGACGTTTCAGAGAGGATCTGTACCACCGGATCAATATCTTTCCGTTGACCATCCCGCCGCTGCGTGAACGCAGGGATGATATACCGTTTTTATGCGAGCGTGCCTTGGGTGAACTGCGTCAGCACCTGGGTAAGTTATTGCCCGGTATTTCACAGAGGGCCATGGAGACTATGCTTGCTTACCCCTGGCCGGGTAATGTCCGTGAACTGAGGAACTGTCTTGAGCGGGCAGCAATCCTGACCGATGGTGAGTTGATCCGGCCGGAACATCTGGGGCTTGCATTTACTTCACCCGATCAATCGGTTGCAGGGGATGGCCTGTTTGTCAGCTATACCCTCAAGTTGCCAGTTGGTCAGCTTTCTCTTGCGGCCTTGACCGATCAGATCCTGGCTATTACCCTGGAACGGTGTGGCGGTAATAAATCAAAGGCTGCCAAGATGCTGGGGATTGCGCGGAAAAATTTTTACCGGACCTGATGTTTTGAAAATAAGGTGTGCCCTCTGGCTCCAAACTGTCCCCTATGGGTACAGTTTGGAGCCTTTGTGTTTTGTAACTAGCTTGAATTAAATGATTATATTTTTGGCATGTTGGCTGCAAATACCTGTGTAAATACCTTACTACTATTTCTGAATGGAACAGTGGAGGTTCACAAGGAGGTCGGTATGTCACAGGAAGCGGTGGAACAGCTTTTAGGGCGGTTAGTCACTGATGACCGTTTTCGGCGACGGGCAATGGTGGCGTTTGAAGATCTTCTGGAGGAGGATGGGTTTCAGCTGAGTAAAAAAGAACAACAGGCAATCAAGCTTGAGGATCTGATACGACTAGAGATGGTTGCTGTTAGACTTGATAGTTCATTAAAAAGATTTTGCTGATAATGTTCTGAATGTATTCATGTTTTTTGTTTTATAGGTAGATTTCTCTATTGATAAAGTGAGGTGTTGTTTAATATAAACAGCTAAAAATGCCGGTAATTTTCCATTTTTTGTTTCAGGCTGTTACCAGATACTAGCGGAGGTATAGCATGCGATGGTTTAAAGATTTGAAAGTTGGTACGAAGTTGATTGCAGGGTTTATTATGGTTGCCATCATTGCGGCGGTTGTTGGCGGTATCGGTATCATGAAAATTTACGAAATCAATCATGACGCTGCCATGATGTATGAAAAGATGACGGTGCCTTTAGGGGATCTTGGGGCTATTTCCGTCGACTTCCAGCGTGCCCGGATTAACTTGCGTGACGTCGTAGAGACCACTGATCCGGCTGAACGTCAGAAGTATGCAGAAAATATCAAAAAGCTACGACAGGATATGACAGATCATGCAGAAAAGGTCGAAAAGACGCTTCTGACAGAAGAGGGGCGTAAGGTATTTAATGAGTTCAAAGAGTCTCGTAAGGTATACGGCGGTTTTATCGACAAGATTTTCGAACTGGACGCTGCAGGCAAAGATGCTGAAGCAAAGGTATTGATGCATGGTGAAGCTTTTAAGGCTGCCATGTATGAACAGGAGCTGATCAATCAGCTGGTTGAATCAAAGAAGAAACAGGCTGAATTGACTGCTGAGCATAACGATCAGACGGCGTCTTTTGCAGCCAAGTTGATGATCGGTGCAATCATTGTTGCTGTTGTCTTGGCAATAGCACTTGGCTTGTTTATTTCCCGTATGATTACGGTCCCCTTGTCCGGCGCGGTTGCCGTTGCCGAACGCCTTGCGGAAGGTGATCTGACGGCGCGGATAACCGTCAATTCAAAAGATGAAGTCGGTCAGCTGGAAGCGGCCATGGCCCACATGCTTGAAAGTCTGCGCAACCTGGTCGGTCAGACGGTGCAGATCTCTGCCGGGATCGCTTCGGCTTCCAGTCAGCTGCACAGCACCTCTGAGCAGATCGCCACCGGCGCCGAAGAGGTGGCTGCCCAGACCGGTACGGTTGCCACTGCCAGCGAAGAGATGGCCGCCACCAGCAGCGACATCGCCCGTAACTGTCATGCCGCTGCCGACAGTGCCGGTGTGGCTGCTGCCACAACTGAAAGCGGCTTTGCAATTGTCAAACATACGGTGGATGGCATCCGTACCCAGGCAGGGCATACCCGAGAAAATGCCAAGATCGTTTCCAGCCTGGGGGAGCGTTCCGAACAGATCGGCGCCATCGTGGGCACCATTGAGGATATTGCCGATCAGACCAACCTGTTGGCCCTGAACGCCGCCATTGAGGCGGCCCGGGCCGGTGAGATGGGCCGCGGTTTTGCGGTGGTGGCCGATGAAGTCCGCGCCCTGGCAGAGCGGACCACCAAGGCCACCAAAGAGATCAGTGATATGATCCGCAGCATTCAGCAAGAGACCAGGGTGGCCATCACCTCCATGGAGGAAGGAGTTAAAGGTACCGAAAAAGGTGCAGCCGAGGCGGCACAGCTTGAGACCTCGTTGCAGCAGATTCTGGATCAGGTCAATGATGTCACCATGCAGGTTAGTCAGATAGCTACCGCTGCGGAGCAACAGACCGCCACCACCGGTGAGGTGACCACCAATATCCAGCAGATTACCGAGGTTGTCCAGCAGACTGCCAGCGGTGCTGAAGAGACTGCCGCCGCTGCCGCACAGCTGGCAGGACAGGCCCAGGATCTGCAGAATCTGGTCAGCAAGTTCAGGTTGTAACCAGCAACCGGTAAAGCCCGGTAACACAAAGCGGGGTGATGTCAGTCACCCCGCTTTGTGTTTGAACTGCATGCGCATATATTTACAGCACTGTTTTTGCTGTGAAGCGGTACGTAATACCTTTGTAAAATAGCTGGTTGCAACAATTTTCGGCTTTCCTGGAAAGCGGTGGAATGCCTGTTTCGTTTCGTATGAGCAGTTTGTAGTATTGCAAATATTTTTCTTTGGGGTACAAGTTTTGTAAAAAAAATTTACAATTTTGTGACAATTGATCATTTCTTTACAACTGCTGGTAGGAGGTGGGACATGGCCTGGTTCAGAAACCTGAAGGTGGGGGCAAAGTTGTTGTGCAGTTTTGCTGTGGTGCTGCTGTTGACAATAGTATTGGGGGTTTTTTCCATTGTCGAGCTGGCCAAGGTCAATGGAACTGCCACAGATATGCAGACTAACTGGCTGCCCAGCGTGCAGGCCGTTGACGGGATTGCGTTGAAGATGAACCTGCTGCGGCGGATTGAGTTCCAGCTCATGCTTCCCAATGATGCGGCCAGTGTGCAGAAGTATGAAACGATGATGAAAGAGACCAGGGAGGCGCTTGATAAGATAGCGGCCCGTTACGAAAAACTTATTTCAAGCCCGGAGGAAAAAAGCTGTACGATGAGTTCCGGTCGGTGCATGAAAAATATGAGGTGCTGGTCACGGGCAAGATTATGCCGCTTGTGCAGGACCAAAAATTGTCTGAAGCCCTTGCCTACAACCGTGGGGAGGGTAAGCAGTATTTTGACAACGCCATGGAAATCCTGAATAAACTGTCGGAATTGAATGCCAAGGGGGCGGCTGACGCCAGCCATCGCGGCGATAAGCTCTATGCTGCATCACGCATTACGGTCATAGCCATTCTGGCAGTCTGTATTGTGTTGAGTATTGTGCTGGCCTTGGCGGTTTCCCGTATGATTACGGTCCCCTTGTCCGGCGCGGTTGCCGTTGCCGAACGCCTTGCGGAAGGTGATCTGACGGCGCGGATAACCGTCAATTCAAAAGATGAAGTCGGTCAGCTGGAAGCGGCCATGGCCCACATGCTTGAAAGTCTGCGCAACCTGGTCGGTCAGACGGTGCAGATCTCTGCCGGGATCGCTTCGGCTTCCAGTCAGCTGCACAGCACCTCTGAGCAGATCGCCACCGGCGCCGAAGAGGTGGCTGCCCAGACCGGTACGGTTGCCACTGCCAGCGAAGAGATGGCCGCCACCAGCAGCGACATCGCCCGTAACTGTCATGCCGCTGCCGACAGTGCCGGTGTGGCTGCTGCCACAACTGAAAGCGGCTTTGCAATTGTCAAACATACGGTGGATGGCATCCGTACCCAGGCAGGGCATACCCGAGAAAATGCCAAGATCGTTTCCAGCCTGGGGGAGCGTTCCGAACAGATCGGCGCCATCGTGGGCACCATTGAGGATATTGCCGATCAGACCAACCTGTTGGCCCTGAACGCCGCCATTGAGGCGGCCCGGGCCGGTGAGATGGGCCGCGGTTTTGCGGTGGTGGCCGATGAAGTCCGCGCCCTGGCAGAGCGGACCACCAAGGCCACCAAAGAGATCAGTGATATGATCCGCAGCATTCAGCAAGAGACCAGAGTGGCCATCACTTCCATGGAAGACGGGTTGCGGGGTACCGAGCAGGGGGCAGTCGAGGCGGCACAACTTGAGACCTCATTGCAGCAGATTCTGGATCAGGTCAATGATGTCACCATGCAGGTCAGTCAGATAGCTACCGCTGCGGAGCAACAGACCGCCACCACCGGTGAGGTGACCACCAACATTCAGCAGATTACCGAGGTTGTCCAGCAGACCGCCAGTGGTGCCGAAGAGACTGCCGCCGCTGCCGCACAGCTGGCAGGACAGGCCCAGGATCTGCAGAATCTGGTCAGCAAGTTCAGGTTGTAACCAGCAACCGGTAAAGCCCGGTAACGCAAAGCGGGGTGGCAGTGGCTGCCCCGCTTTATCTGTTTCCGGGGTTTTAGGTGAATGGTGCTGGAAAAGAGGAGGTTTTGGAAGAATTAAGCGGTTGCAGAAACCGTGCTCAACCCGGTTTCAGAAATGACCACGCGATTTCTCCCGCTCTGTTTGGCCCGGTAGAGTGCCGTATCAGCCCGGGATAATAACTCTTCAGTGTTTATCACCGGGTCTCCGTTGTGGCTGGTGACACCGATACTGACCGTCACTGTCGTCCCGGCCAGGGTGTCCGAAAAGGTCAGTCTGCGAATACCCTGGAGCAGACGTTGAGCTACGGTTTCTGCCTCCGTGGAGCTGGTCTCCGGCAGCACCACCACGAACTCTTCGCCGCCGTAGCGTGCCAACAGGTCGTACTCGCGCAGTCCTTCTGTGAGCCGTTTCGTTACACGCTGCAGAACCAGGTCGCCGGCATGGTGCCCGTAGGTGTCATTGATGCCTTTGAAGTGGTCAATGTCGAGCATCAGCAGTGAGAGCGCCTTGCCGGTGCGGGCGTGCCGCATGATCTCAGAATCCAGCGACATGCTGAGGTATCTGCGGTTAAAGGTGCCGGTCAGAGGGTCTTTGTGGGTCAGCAGCTCCAGCTCCATGTTCCGCTTTTTCAGATTTTTCTCCAGCTGCTTTGACTTAAGCTGCAGTTTGACTCTGGCGATCAGTTCCTCCGGGTCATAGGGGATCAGTAAAAAGTCGTTGGCTCCTTCTGATAATCCTTTCAGGCGCAGCGAACGTTCGGTACAGCCGGTCAGGATCAGTACCGGAATGTCTTTGGTCTCTTCCTTGGAGCGGACCATCTGCAGGAACCTGAGCCCATCAATACGAGGCATTTCAATGTCGCAGAGGATCAGGTCCGGCTGGTTTTCCGACACGCGCTTGAACCCGTCAAGTCCGTCCACCGCTTCGGTTATCTGGTGAAAAAGACCGCTCTGCTCAAGATCCGAGACGATCCTGCGCCGTGTGTTCCGGTTGTCGTCAAGCACAAGGGCTGTTATCGGGGATGTCTGCAGGTCCATTATGGTTTAGTTTCTTGCGGCATTAACCCAGGCCATGATGTCGCGGCGTGAAAGGAACAGGGGGGATTTCCCCTGGGGTAGCTGGAGTATGACTTCCGTTGCAAAACGGTGCTGAAGCTTGTGGGCCTGTTCGTGTGGCAGAAAATCAAGCAGCAGCGCCAGTGCAAGGAGTGTGTCTGTTTCGCTGGGCTTGCCTGTGCCGCTACCGTCATGGAGTGGTGGCGGTTGTGGCGGGGTGTAGTAACTGCCGCCGGTTCCGTTCGGGGTATGCAGCCGCACCTGACCAGTGCTGCTGTTTTTTTGAGTTTTATGATCATTCATTGAAATCACCAACGTAAATTGATATACAAATTGTGGTATGTGTTACCGCTTGCGAGTCGGTTATTTGTGTCATGTGTTGAATGTTCATCAGAATTGGTAAATTGTCTGTTTCGTATATCCGTATTTGATGTACTAGTCAAGTATCTTGTTGCTTTGCCGGTTTACGCTACCGAAGTTGATGTACCCGGCTGGGTGCAGGGGGATAGATGTTGAAAAACGGGAAAATAATTGAATTGCATGACGGTGTGAACGTCGTGAATGCAGCAACATCATCGCTTCAGGTGGCCTCAGGAACTGCTGAAGATACCTTGTTGAGTACCAGGGATGTCTTGAGCAGGATCAAGGACGAGTTGGGACTTGATACTGACCTGGAACTGGCAGAGGTCATGGGGGTCGGTATCCGGCGTATCCATAACTGGAAACACCGCAATACGGTGCCGACGGAAGAGATCGTTGCCGTCTGCGGTAAGGAAGGGCTTGATCTGCAATATGTGCTGACCGGTCAGAAGATCGGCCTGGGAAGATCAGACGGGCAGGCTGCGAATGACCAGGCTCAGGGTGGAACGATCGCCTGTGCTGTTGACAGCGAGTACAGCAACAGACCTCGCGATAGTTTTACCCAGTCAAGTTGCGGTCATCCTCTGATTCATCCCCCCTACAAGGCCTATACCCAGCGTTCGGACAATGGTGAGGTGCAGACCTCGTTTGTGTCGCCCCAGATTGTTGATGTGCTTGCCCCCGGCCTCAATTGGCTGAACCACTCTCTGGGGGTGGCGCCGGAGAACTTTCTGCTGGTCAAGGTGTTGGGGGATAATATGGCGCCCTGGCTGCAGGACGGCGATCTGGTCATGGTGGACGCCGGCATCAAAACCACGATCAATGGCGGGTGTCTGCTGTTGCGGTATGCTGACGGCATGATGATGGTGCGTCGTGTTTTCAGAAACCAGGATGGCAGCTTTCTGGCCAAGTGCGACAACGAATGCTGCCCGCCGGATATCATTGACCCCAACAACAACATGACCTATCCGATTGTGGTGGGCAGGGTCGTCAGGCGCCTGGTGCGCTGACAGGTTGTTGAAAAACTGCTGGGGGGCCCTTCTGAGGGCGGTGAGAGAGATAAAAAAAGGGCGGCCTGCTGGTCGCCCTTTTTGATTACTGTTCGTCGGTGTATCGTTCAAGTACCTTTTCGATGATATTGGTGGTTGATTTGCCGTCCACGAATGGAATCAGCTCCACCCTGCCACCGTACGACTCCACCACCTCTTTGCCCACCACTCCTTCAGGTGTGTAGTCACCACCCTTTACCAGGATCTGCGGTTTCAGGGCGGTAATCAGTTCCAGCGGCGTGTCCTCCTCAAACAGGCAGACGTAATCGATACAGTCCAGGGCAGCCATCAGGTGGCCCCGCTCGTCTTCGTCAATCAGCGGCCGTTTGGGGCCTTTCAGGCGACGCACCGAGGCATCGCTGTTCAGCCCCAGGATCAGCAGGTCACCCAGGCGGCGGGCAGCCTGCAAGTATTTGACATGTCCGGCATGCAGCAGGTCGAAACAGCCGTTGGTAAAGACCACCTGCTTGCCCTTTGCCCGTTCCGCGGCAATGATCTCTGACAGTACCTCACGGTTCTTGATCTTGCTGTCACTGTCGCGGTGTTCCAGGGAGACCGCAGCGATAATCTCGGCCGGGGTGACGGTGGAGGTGCCCAGTTTGGCCACGGCGATCCCGGCGGCAACGTTGGCCAGCCGGGCCGACTCGGCCAAGGGCAGGCCGCCGGCAAGCCCGCAGGCCAGCAGGGCCAGCACGGTGTCGCCGGCACCGGTGACATCAAATACCTCGCGGGCAACGGTCGGGATATGGACGGTCTCGCCATTGCCGCAGAAAAGTGACATCCCTTCTTCGCTGCGGGTGATCAACAGGTTATCCAGTCCCACGGTGGACATGATCGTGTCGGCAGCCTGCTGCAGGCTGGCACCGTCTTGGATCGGTACCCCGGAAGCAGCTTCGGCCTCCTTGCGGTTGGGGGTCAGACAGGTGGCGCCCCGGTACTTGCTGTAGTCACTGCCTTTGGGGTCTACCAGAACAGGAATGTTGCGCCTGCTTGCCGTGGAGGTGACAGAGGCCAGGACGGACGGTGTCAGCACCCCTTTCAGATAATCGGATACCAGCACTACATCAAAACCGGTTATATGTTGCTGCAGCCAGTTGATCAGCTGTTGTTCGATCTGCCCGGAGAGCGGCTCGCGGGATTCCCGGTCAATCCTGACGATCTGCTGGTTGGCGGCAATCACCCGTGTTTTGCGGCCGGTACGGCGTCCCGGCTCCTGATAAATCGGGGCGGTATCAACCCCCTGCCGGCTGAATGCCTTCAGTAGTGCCCAACCGTTCTCGTCCTCGCCGATCACCGAGGCGACCGTGACCTGACAGCCCAGCGCCAGCAGGTTGTTGGCCACGTTGCCGGCCCCGCCCAGGCGCAGGTCTTCCCGCAGCACATCCACCACCTGTACCGGGGCCTCGGGAGAGATCCGGTCGGTCCTGCCCCAGAGGTATTCATCCAGCATCAGGTCGCCGACAACCAGACATTTCAGGGTGGAGGCGCGCTGAAACAGTGATTCGACCATTTTACGATCCATGGTCTAACGTCCTTCCCCGGCAAATATGCCGAACAGGCCCTGCTCGATCAGGTCGCAGAGGATGTGGATTACGGCGATGTGACCTTCCTGTACCCGGGGGGTGTCATTGGAGGGGATGATCAGCGGGATGTCGCAGACCGCCTTGATGCTGCCGCCGTCTTTGCCCAGCAGGCCGATGGTGGTGCAGCCGGCCTGGCGGGCCACCTCCAGCGCCTTCTGGACATTTGGAGAGTTGCCGCTGGTGGAGATGCCGATGACCGCGTCGCCCGGGACCGCCAGCGCCTCGACCTGGCGGGAAAAGATCCGCTCAAAGCCGTAATCGTTGCCGATGGCGGTTATGATGGAGGTATCGGTTGAAAGGGCTATAGCCGGCAGACCGGGCCGTTCAATCCTGAAACGACTGACAATCTCTCCGGCAAAATGCTGGGCGTCGGCTGCCGAACCGCCGTTACCCATGATCAGGAGTTTGTTGCCGATCTTGAAGGTCTCAATCAGGCGCTCCGCAAGTTCTGCCACCGGTGCGGTCAGTTCGGCTTCCATCTTCTGAAACAGGGCCAGGTGGTCCTGAAGTTGCTTGGCGATAAATGATTGCATGAACTGCCTCCTTATGGATTAGCCAGTTGAGTCAGGGTGGCGGCTGGAAGTGCTGTATCATAGCCGGGAAACGGAATGCCGTCCAGACCGCAGACAGGCTGCAGCCCGGGATGCTGTTTGAGAAGCGCGGCCATGCTGCGGGTCAGGCTGCGTAACGGGCTGAGCAGGGAGAGCCTGTGGAGAGTCACTCCGCAGTGCAGGCAGGCAGCACCCTTGTGCAGCGCCGCAAGATACTGGCGGCGATGCAGGAACAGCTCCAGGCGGTGACCGCGCCGTGCTGCTGCCAGCAACTGCTCCAGCAGGGCGTGCAGATGGGCCTCTTCGGTATCCTTTGGCAGATAGATGGCAACATGCTGCTGCTTTCCCCAACGTTCCCGAAAGGTGGCAATGGCGGCCTCTTCCTGCTTCCGGCGCCGTTCACGCGAGCCAAAGATGGTGGCAGGCTCCGCATCGGAGGTCGCTCCCGGCAATAGACAGGTTCTAAAACCATGGGCATCTGCGCGGTGGCGGTAATCCCGCAGACACCAGGGGCCGCTGTCCAGCTCTTCATCAAAAAGGCCGATACTGTCGCGCATTGCCTTTGAAAGTGCCAGCAGGGAAAAGCTTATATCGCAGGCTTCAATGACAGCACAACCGGACTTTACAAGCTGGGCAGGCAGCGGGTGCTCTGAGGGGCAATGGGGGGTGATGATGCCGGCCTGCCGGGTGTCTGCTGTTGCCAGAATCTGCTGGAAGCAGGTGCCGGAAAGTGTTCCGCTAGGCCGTACAATCAAGGCCCAGTCTGCATCCGAGCGGGCAAGCGCACGGTTGACGGCCGGAACAAAACCGATGTTACGCTCCATGGTCATGTAGAGCGCACGTTCCCCCAGGTGATCGCAGAATTCCTCCAGCATCAACTCGGTGGTGCGGTCACAGCCGTTGTTGATGATGATCATCCGGGCGATCGGTGAGCAGCCCAGGATGGAGACAAGGCAGGCCCTGGTCTCGGTCGGGTTGTTCCAGACCGGAATGATAATGTCAAAAGTGGGAGCGGTCATAGGCACTAACTAGAAAGGGTGGGCATAACCCACCCCTTGAGATTGTTTTATTCGTAGTACTTTCAGGACGAAAAGGCTCTGTTATGAGGTAACGGCAACGCGCTTGAGCAGGTTCAGCTCATCCAGTACCTTGCCGGAGCCCAGAACAACACAGTCCAGCGGGTTTTCTGCAATCAGTACCGGCACCTTGGTGATCTCGCGCAGCAGCAGGTCCAGATTGCGCAGGCCGGCGCCGCCACCGGCCAGGAAGATTCCCTTGTCTACGATATCGGCAGCCAGTTCGGGCGGGGTACGCTCAAGGCATTGACGGACGGTATCCACAATGGCGTTAACCGCTTCCTTGAGGGCATCACGGATTTCGTCAGAGTTGATCTCTATCGTCTTGGGGATACCTGATACCAGGTCGCGCCCTTTGACCTCCATGGTCAGTACTTCAGGGCCGGGGTAGGCTTCGCCGATCTCGATCTTGATCGCTTCCGCCATCCGTTCACCGATCTGCAGGTTGTACTTGCGCTTGATGTACTGGACAATCGCCTCATCCATCTTGTCACCACCCATCCGGGTCGACTGGGAGTAGACGATGCCGGCCAGGGAGATCACGGCAACTTCAGTGGTGCCGCCGCCGATATCAACGATCATGTTGCCGCTTGCCTCGGTGATCGGCAGGCCGGCTCCGATGGCGGCCGCCATCGGTTCTTCAATCAGGTAGACCTCGCGGGCACCGGCAGACTCGGCCGATTCCTTGACCGCCCGTTTTTCCACCTGGGTGATGCCGGAGGGGACGCAGATCACGATCCGGGGACGGACCAGGGTCTTGCGGTTGTGTACCTTGTGGATGAAGTAGCGCAGCATCTCTTCGGTGATGTCAAAGTCGGCGATAACCCCATCCTTCATCGGGCGGATGGCGGTGATGGAACCGGGAGTACGGCCCAGCATCTGCTTGGCCTCCATCCCGACCTTCAGCACCTTCTGCTGGCCGGTGGGCATTTTCTGGACGGCAACCACCGAAGGCTCACGGACGACGATCCCCTTACCCTTCAGATAGACCAGGGTGTTGGCGGTGCCAAGGTCGATGGCCAGATCGTTGGAAAACATCCCGAACAGTGAGTCGAATATCTTGAACATGGGTGGAATTCCTTTCAGGAAAAATGGACTAAAAAAACTAGCAGAATAGGTAGGTTAATGCAAGGGGGAAAACAGATGCCGTCTGCGGCAGCAGCGTGCTATCTCCTTGACTTTGCGTGGAGATGTCGGTACGTTACACAAATTTACCAGATGAGCAGCGGAGAAAAGTATATGGATTACAAAGCGACCCTGAACCTGCCCCAAACCGACTTTCCGATGAAGGCCAACCTGTATCAGCGTGAGCCGGAGCTGCTCAAGCGCTGGCAGGAGCTGGACCTGTACGGAATGATTGAGGAGGCCGGCAAGGACAAGCCGGTCTATATGCTGCATGACGGCCCTCCCTATGCCAACGGCCATACCCATATCGGCCACGCCCTGAACAAGACCCTGAAGGACATTGTGCTGAAGGTCAAGCGGATGGAGGGGTTCCAGGCCCCCTATGTGCCGGGTTGGGATTGCCATGGCCTGCCGATTGAACTGCAGGTGGAGAAAAACCTGGGTTCAAAAAAGCATCAGATGACCAAGGCCGAGATGCGCAAGGAATGCCGTGTCTATGCCAAAAAGTTTATCGATATCCAGAAAGAGGAGTTCAAGCGTCTGGGGGTGCTGGGGGACTGGGATAATCCCTACATGACCATGACCAATGAGTATGAGGGATTGACCGCTGCCGAGCTGGCCAAGTTCGCCCACAACGGCGGACTGTACCGGGGCAAGAAACCGGTGCACTGGTGTTCTTCCTGTGTGACCGCCCTGGCTGAGGCCGAGGTTGAGTATGCTGACCACACCTCGCCATCCATCTTTGTCAAATTTGCCCTGCAGGATGATGTAAGCGGCGCTATTCCGGCCCTGGCCGGCAAGCCGGTCTTTGTGGTGATCTGGACCACCACCCCCTGGACCATCCCGGCCAACCTGGCCATAGCCATGCATCCTGAATACGATTACTGCGCGGTTGAGGTGGATGGGCAACTGCTGATCGTGGCTGAAGGGCTGAAGGATCAGTTTCTGGCTGCCAACAACCTGTCCGGTGAGACCGTTGCCACCTTTAAGGCCGGCCTGCTGGAGCGCAAGCGCTGCAAACACCCTTTCTATGACCGTGATTCCATCATTCTGTTGGGTGAGCATGTTACCCTTGAGGCTGGTACCGGCTGCGTCCACACCGCCCCCGGCCATGGTCAGGACGACTATGAGCTTGGTCTGCGGGAAGGGCTGGAGATCTACAACCCGGTGGATAACCACGGCAAGTATATCGGCAACCTTGAGCTGTTTGGCGGAGAAAAGGTCTTTGAAGCCAATCCCAAGGTGATTGAGAAGCTGCAGGAGGTCGGCGCCCTGGTGGGTGTCAGCAAGATCTCTCACTCCTACCCCCACTGCTGGCGTTGCAAGAAGCCGATCATCTTCCGGGCCACCGAGCAGTGGTTCATCTCCATGGAGGCCAACGACCTTCGTAAGAAGTCGCTGGAGGCGATTGACAAGGTGCAGTGGATTCCCAAATGGGGCCGCGACCGGATCTACGGTATGGTAGAGAACCGCCCGGACTGGTGCATCTCCCGCCAGCGTTCCTGGGGGGTGCCGATCACCGCCTTCTCCTGTACTGACTGCGGTGAGTTCCTGGCTGACGGACCCACCATGGATCACGTGGCTGAGCTGTTCAAAAAACACAGCTCCGATGTCTGGTTTGAGTGGGAGGCTGCCCAGCTGCTGCCTGCCGGAACCACCTGTTCCAAGTGCGGCGGTGCCGCCTTTGCCAAGGAAAATGACATCCTGGATGTCTGGTTTGATTCCGGCGTCTCCCATGCAGCTGTGCTGGAGCCTAACCCCAAACTTTCATCACCCGCTGACCTCTATCTGGAGGGCAGTGACCAGCATCGCGGCTGGTTCCATTCCTCCCTGCTGGAGTCTGTTGGTACCCGTGGCGTTGCCCCCTACAAGTCAGTGCTGACCCACGGCTTCGTGCTGGATGGCCAGGGGCGCAAGATGAGCAAATCCATGGGTAACGTGGTGGCGCCTGAAGATGTGATCAAGAAGTTCGGGGCCGATGTCCTGCGGCTCTGGTGCTCAGCCCAGGATTATCGCGATGACAACCGCATCTCTGAAGAGATCCTGAACCGGGTGGCAGAGGCCTACCGCCGGATTCGTAACACCTGTCGCTTCATGCTGGGTAACCTGAATGATTTTGATCCGGCAACCGACAGTGTTGCCTTTGCTGACCTGATGCCGATTGACCGCCTGGCCCTGCACCATCTGGAACTGCTCAAGGAGCGGGTGCTGGCTGCTTATACCGAGTTTGAATTCCATGTAATCTATCAGGCGATCAACTCCTTCTGTACCGTAGAGCTGAGCGCCCTGTATCTGGATATCCTCAAGGATCGCCTCTACACCAGTCGTAAGGATGCCCATGAGCGCCGCAGCAGCCAGACCGCCATGTATCTGATCACCGATACCCTGACCCGTCTGCTGGCACCGCTGATCTCCTTTACCGCTGATGAGATCTGGCAGTTCCTGCCGGGTGAGCGTGAGGCCAGTGTACATCTCTCGGCTTTCCCGAAACCGGCACCGGAGTACAAGGATGCAGGACTGGCCGGTACCTGGGCACGGTTGTTTGATGTGCGGGCCGATGTACTCAAGGCACTGGAACTGAAGCGGGTGGAAAAGGTGATCGGCCATCCACTGGATGCGGCAGTCAGGCTGTCAGCCCCAGCGGCAACCGTCGCCTTTATGAATGATTATCTGGATAAACTGCGGGCGATCTGCATTGTCTCCCGTTTGGACCTTGCGGAAGAGCTGTCTGGCGATGCCTATGACGGCACGGTTGTTGAGGGTTTGAAGGTGCTGGTGGAAAAGGCACCGGGTGAGAAGTGCGAGCGTTGCTGGTGCTACAGTGAAGAGCTGGGTAGCGATGCCGCACACCCGACGATCTGCCCGAAATGTACGGCAGCGGTGGTATAGCATGAACCGTTGGGGGATCTTTTCCATTATTGCGATTGTCGGACTTGTGGTTGATCAGGCCACCAAGCTGTATGTTGACCGGGTCATGGCCCTGCACCAGTCCATTCCTGTGATTGACGGCCTGTTCAGCTTTACCTATCTGCGCAACCGGGGCGCTGCCTTCAGCTTCCTCTCCAACGTCTCCTGGCGGCTGCCGTTTTTTATCGGTATCACACTGGTTGCTGCGGTCGTAATCATCGTGGCCCTGAAGAAGATGCGTGACGATCAGAAACTGGCCCAGGCTGCCCTGGCAATGATCTTTTCCGGTGCTATCGGTAATCTGATTGACCGGGTGCGAATGGGTGAGGTGATTGACTTTCTGGATGTCTACTGGAAGAATCACCACTGGCCGGCCTTTAACGTGGCAGATTCTCTGATCTGTGTCGGTGTGGCCCTGGTGGCGCTTGACATGCTTAAGGAAGAACGCAACCAGCAGGCCCGCGCTGACTAGCCTGCTGGCTGCCCTGTTTCAAAAAGCCTGATTGGAAACTGTCGGGATTGTGTGCTACTATGGTGAACACGTGGTGAAACTGAAACAGGAGGAAGCCCATGCCGGTATTTGTAGAAGCAATTATGGTTGTGCTGATCATGCTGGCGTGCTTCTTCGGGGTTTTTTTGCTCCTGTTTTTGTTCGCACTGGCCCTCTTTCCGGTGGAGAAGTCTCTTTCCAAGATGGTCTGGGACATGACGGCACCGCCACGGACAAAGCAGGCACCACAGGGCGGTTTCAAGGGGTTCAGCGAAAAACATCGTTCCTGACAGGCTTTTTAATCAGCCTGATAGCGTTGGCAAGGGGCACCTGATTTCAGGTGCCCCTTGCTTGTTCAGCTCAGTCCAGGTCGCCGGTGATCCGTTGCAGCTCGTACAGCTTGACATTAACCCCGCTGACACAGGCAATGATCTCCTTGAGGCTGGCTTCATCCACGCCGCACTCCTCATCAGTCCCCTGAAAAAAAGGGTACCCTTTAGGGAGCGGCGTCAATTCGCCATCCTTCAGCAGCATCACATCCACCAGGTCATTGACCCGGCCGGTCGCCTCCCAGGGATCGCGATAGTTGAACTGGCGGGCAACGATATGCATTCCCATTCCGTTGGGAAAGATCGCCTTGGCCTCAAAGGAAAACTCACGGGGCGCACTGTAATGCTCGGAACGGCCGGAACGGGCCATGACCTGCGCCCCGGCAGCCTCCAGCAATGCGCGGACAGAATCGTCGGTCATCGGTTGTAAAGGTGTCTCCATATGTCATCCTCTCACACAGAACAGTTGCAAGCAGCCTACCCGAAAGCAAGGTCTGACTGCAAGTACGAGATGCAGCCCTGGCCGGTAGGCCGGGATACCGGCCCCGAGGCACAATTGAAAACTGCTGCCTTGCGCGAAGGAGCGTCTTTGGCGGTGGTGGCCGGTTTTCAGGAGCTGGTGTATCAATTCTACTGTGAGCAGGGGCGTCAGCTGCCCTGGCGGGAAGGGACTGCCCCCGATCCCTACCGGGTGCTGGTGTCGGAGGTGATGCTGCAGCAGACCCAGGTGGATCGGGTAATTCCCAGGTTTACCGCTTTTGTGCAGCAATTTCCTGATCCGCAAAGCCTCGCCGGTGCATCAACGCCTCAAGTGCTGGCAGCCTGGCAGGGGCTGGGCTACAACCGCCGGGCCCTGAACCTGCAGCGGGCAGCCCGGATGATTGTTGACCTTTGGGGGGGCAGGGTGCCGGAAGACCCGGTCCTGTTGCAACAACTGCCCGGTATCGGCCCTTATACTGCCGGTGCTGTTGCCGCCTTTGCCTTCAACCGTCCTCAGGTTTTCCTGGAAACCAACATCCGGGCCGTACTGCTGCATTTCTTCTTTGCAGATCAGGAAGGGATCACCGATAAACAGCTGCTGCCGGTTGTGGAGGCGGTTCTGGACAGGGCAGAACCGCGCACCTGGTACAACGCCTTGATGGATTACGGCAGTGACCTGAAACGCCGCTTTCCCAACCCATCCCGACGTAGTTGTCATCATACCGTGCAGAGCCGGTTTGAAGGTTCAGACCGTCAGATCCGGGGAGCGGTGCTGCGGCTGTTGCTGGGGAGTAACGGGGTGGCGATAACCGTGATACAGAAACAGCTGGATGTTGAAGCAGAACGGTTAAAGCGGATTCTGGAGGGAATGGTGAAGGATGGCTTTGTGCAGAAAACGGGTAGAAAGCTGATCATACCGTCAACCTGAGTTCCACTCCCCAGGGGGCCGGTTTTTCCCCTTCCCGGGTCAGCACCCAGAGGGTCGGGAAAGAGATCTGTTCCGGTACCGGGCCGACGCCGTCGGTCAGGTAGATCACAGCGGCAGGCAGGGGATGCATGGTTTGTGCATACTCAAAGACCGGACGCAGGTCGGTAAAACCGCCACCATCGTAACGTTGCGCCACAAACGCTGCACTGCTGAAGGTTTCGATCTGCTGGATGCGGCTGTTGGCGTACAGTACCGTGATGCTGCAGTCCCGGCCGCGGGCCAGATTGACCAGCTCTGCCGCAAAGGCCTCCCGCAGTGCCACGATGTTGGTGGAGTCGCTGACATCAATCCCCACCAGCAGGTTCAGTTTGCGCCTCTTGCGAACGCCCGGTGTCTCGTGGGCAAAGCGACGGTGTTCCCGCATCCAGGTGTTGCTGCGGCCGGTCCGTCCGGCAGTGGCGATAAACTGGCGCAGGATCTGGCGCCAGGGGATCGGTGCCGGGTGCAGAAGGCTGTCGACCACAGCACGTACATCTGCCGGAGTCTCGCCGTCACTGCCTCGCAGGGCATCCCGTACCATGCTGCGCAGCATCTCTTCCGCCAGTGTGACCGGGGTGCTGTCGCTTTCCTGCCAGGCATCATGATCATCAATGGCTTCAGCCTCGTGCAGCTGCCGGCCTGAACCGTTTCCGTCAATCCCGCTGCTGGCCTGTTCAGCTCTGCCTGCGCCGCTGCCCTCCTCGTTGCCCATGTCAAAGGCAGGAACAATCAGGTCGTAATACTCTTCCGCCGACAGCCCCGGCTCCAGTCTGAAATTTTCAGGGTACAGTGCGCCTGCCGGTAGTCCGGCAATGGTCGGATTAATGGCCAGATCGCAGGCCACATCCCAGTCATGGGGGGTGCGCTCACGGCGCCGCAGCGGGTGCAGGTGCAGCAGGTGCTTGAGCAGGTGCTCCAGCAACGCTTCCTGTTCAGCCGGTTCAAGGGCGCTGAAGGAGGTTTCTGCTACGGATAAAAGCGGAATGCCGTCCCGGATGGTGATGGCGGCAGAGCGGTCCTGCTTCTGCAACGGGGCACGCCGCAGTTGCAAGAGCAGGTGGCCGTAGAACGGTTTCTGCTTCAGCAGGCGGATAATGGCATTCTCAAGGGTGCGCATGGTTTGACAGGGTAGCGAAAGCCGGCAATCCTGTCAAAGAGTCAAATTGGCTTTTCCGGCAGCGCCAGCTGTGCTATACAGAACGATCACAATAATTATACAGCAACCGGCTTGAACGGTGACAGGAGGCGTACAATGGCAGATGAGAACTTTCCCAGGGTAGTGCTTGAGACCAGCAAGGGTGCCATCACCCTTGAACTGAATAAGGAGAAGGCCCCGATCACGGTCAAGAACTTTCTGGGCTATGTGAAGGATGGCTACTATGACGGCCTGATCTTTCACCGCGTGATCAAAGACTTCATGATCCAGGGCGGCGGCATGGATGCCGACATGCAGCCCAAAAAGACCAAGTTCGCTATCAAGAACGAGGCCCAGAACGGCCTGAAGAACGTACGTGGCAGCGTGGCCATGGCCCGTACCGCACTGGTCGATTCAGCCACCTCGCAGTTCTTCATCAACACCGTGGACAACGCCTTTCTGGACAACAAGGGCAAGCGCCAGGACGACTTCGGCTACTGCGTGTTCGGCAAGGTGGTTGAAGGGATAGAGGTGGTGGACGAGATCCGCCAGGTCAAGACCGGCAACAAGGGCGGTCATGGCGATGTGCCGCTGGAGCCGGTTACCATCATCTCTGCCAAACTGGTTGAGTAGGAAATAACGCAGATCTTTTATTGAGAAAGGCCGGTGAACGCTCACCGGCCTTTTGTGTCTGTAGCCCTGAGGTGTTTTAGAACCTGAACCAGATCCCGCCCAGCAGCTGGGTCTGACGGTCATTGATCAGGCGCCGGGCCTCAATGTTGAGGCTCAGTTTTGGCAATGGCAGGGAGATATCGGCCCCGCCCTGGACCGTCATGGTGCCGGAGTGCTCTTCGCCGCGGTCCAGCTGGTTTGGTGAGGAGATGTTGTTGACGCTGTAGTAGAGTACCCCGATCCCTGCATACGGTTTGACAAACGGGATCAGCGGCAGGTGGGCATTGGCATAGCCTCCCAGCGGCATGGTGTCGGCCTTTTTGTAATACAGCCCCTTGTCATAGCGCAGGTTGGCATAGCCCAGCGAGGCTCCCAGGCTGAGGAAGGGGATCGGGAAATAGCGGGCGGCAATTTCAAGGTTGTTGCCATCCTGTTCAATCGTGCGTCCGTAGCGGGCACCGACATCAAGGCTGCCGGCGGTGGCAAGGCCGCTGATACAGATGGTTGCGGCAACGGTCAGAAGTGCGGTTCCAAGTTTCATGGGTGGCTCCTTGTTTGAGATAAATGCTGATGCTTCTCAGTATAGCCTTTTTTCGTCATGCAGCAAGAGGGGCGCTGTCAAGAACCGGGGGGCTGCCGTGCCTCACTCAAACAGGCCGCCAAAAAAGTTGCTGTTGTATTTGGTTTTGACGGCCAGTCCGGGCATGACCAGGGAGGAATACTCTTCCGGGATGATGATAATGCTCCGGTCATTTTGCAGGTCCGTATCCGCAATTTTCACATCGGCAATCTTCTGGTTTGTGAGCCGTTCGACTTTTTTGACTCGATCGACCTCTTTTGTGTAGCGGATCAGCTCGACATCATCGCCACCCTTAACCCCGTCAAGCCTGCCAAGATTGACGTAGGCGATCCGTCTGCCGTCAGAAGCGGTCATGGTCCGGTAGAGGTAACCGTAGCGGGGAAACGCCTCAATCAGCGGCCTTTTTGCCTTGCTGACGGCATTGGCAACCGCCTGAGTCAGCACGGCTACCGGGTTGCCGACACGGCAGGCATACTGTGCGGTCACCGCAAAGGAGTTGCTGACGCTGCCGGTAAACGGTTCAAACGCCTGGGCCACCGAGCCTGTTGAGGCCTGGATCACCCTGATATTGACCGTGGCGGAACCTTTGACCGTGCAGGATGGTTTTGAGGTGCTGCATTTTCCTTTGCTGTCACAGCTGGTCTGGCTCGGGGTAAACTTTGCGCCGGTGGCCGGGTTGGTTATTGAACCAAGCACGATATAGTCAATGCCGTTGACCATACTTCTGATTTCAGAGAAATCGGCACTCAGATCCAGCGACCAGACAAATTTCTTTTCGTCAAAAATCCTCTGCGCCTGGCTGCGTTCAACCACCTCCATGCCGCAGCCTTTCGCGGCAATCTGGGTAATCCCCTCCTGCGCGCCGGGACTCAGACGACCGGCATATTCGGGGGGCTCGCCGAGCGGCAGTATGGCCACCTTGGGCTGCTTCTTGTCAATGACATGCTGGGGCGGGAGGGTCTCTGCCACTTTCCGGTCCAGCTCGGACTCTTTGAATGAGCCGACTTCCACGGTATGTGCGCAGCCGGAGAGACCAGAGGCAATGCCCAGGCCCAATAGACAGCCGATGATGCTTTTCATCTTCATACGTACGGACCTTTCCTGTACAGCCTGCCCGGACGGGTGTAGCCCGGTGGACCGGAGGGTTAGTCGGCAGCGGTCAGTAGCACTGCCTTCAGTTTTTTGGGAGTCAGCCCGCGAAGCGCCTTGTAGAGGCCGGAGGGAGTCGGTTCAAAGGCGATGACCGCCAGGCCGAGTTCCCGGATCAGATCACGGGGGGTCAGGTTGTCAAGGAAACAGCCTTCCCCTTCCTTCAGCATCACCTCCGGAATCAGCAGCAGCTGGCCCGGTTGTTTGTCCCTTAGCTCAGCAATGATATCTCTGCCGCTTACCAGGCCGGTCACGGTAACGCTGGCGCCGAACAGCTGGTTGGGGATGGCTGCACTGGTCAGCTGACAGCCGGTTTTATCACTCAGCTCCGCCAGAAAACGGTCCACAAAGCCGACTGCAGACTGGCCGGTGACAACGGTTGCGCGAATGGACGGTAACGGTCTTGCCCGCTTCAGCACAGCTGAGGCATCCTTTAAAAACCAGGCTACCATGCCGACCCCGTTTTCCCACTGGGGCAGGTCGCCGTACTCCTTCAATGCAGGTATAGGATAATTGGCCTTCAGAAAGAACTCGTCCGCCAGTTGCAGAAAGGCGTCACCAAGCTGTCTGTTGAGGTGGCGCATGCGGGGCAGCCAGTGGTCCAGAAACGCTGCAGCATAGCTCCTGTCAACGGGAGTCAGCTCGGGCAGACGCTGACGATGTTCGGTCAGCCCCACCGGCACCACGGCCAGAGAACGGACTGCCGGGTAGAGTGCGGCCAGCTCCTGTACGGTCTGCTCCAGCACGGGTCCGTCGTTGACAGCGGGGCAGAGCACCACCTGGGTATGCATTTCGATCCTGGCCCGGGCCAGCTCTTTCAGCTGCTCCAGGATTGGCGGAATGTTGCTTCTGCCCAGCAACCGTTCACGCACCGCCGGATCAACGGCATGGACCGAGATGTAAAGGGGGGAGAGACGCTGTGTGATAATCCGGCGCAGCTCCGTCGCCTTCAGATTGCTGAGGGTGACGTAGGTGCCCTGCAGGAACGAGAGCCGGTAGTCTTCATCCTTGACATAAAGGGGACGCCGCAACCCTTTGGGGAGTTGATGCACAAAGCAGAAGATGCAGTTGTTGCCGCAGCGCTTCGGTTCCGGCGGGGCAAAGGTCAGACCGGGCGGCTCCCCCGGGTCGGGTTCAAGCAACACGATCCGGCTGCTGCCGTCTTCTGTTGCAATGGTCAGCTCAGCCGGGTCATCGCTGGCCAGCCAGCTGTAGTCGATCAGATCCCGCAGCCGGGTGCCGTCAATCTCCAAAAGCCGTTGACCGGGCAGCAGCCCGGCCCGGTCGGCCGGAGAGCCGGGTTCAACTGTCTCTATCAGTAATCCCTGCATGGTAAACCGTTTTTTCTACTGTAAGGTAAGCAGTGGAGGGCGGTGAGGTTCCGTCCGCCCTGGCTGTCAGGGGTGATGGTGCAGGCGGAAGGTGCCGTCAACCGAGGTGATGGTGGCAATGGCATGCTTGTAGATCAGGATATCCCCGCCGGTGTCCAGCAGCAGCGAAAAGTTGTCAAATGACTTAATATGACCCTCCAGGGCCTCTCCCGACATCATGCGGACAACCACCTTGACACGCTCTTTGCGGGACTGGTTCAGGTACTGGTCCTGGATATTGAAGGGGGCTTTGGACATAATCTTCTTTCTCCTTTAGGCGAAGAACGTGGCTGCAGCAGAATGGATAGTAGCAGAGTTTTCCGGATATGCAACCCACTGCATTGCGGGTTCGCTTCTGAACCAGGTCAACTGGCGTTTGGCAAAGTGACGGGTATTGCGCTTGATCAGCCTGACCATCTCGTTGTGATCGTACTCACCCTGCAGGTGGGCCAGCACCTCTTTGTAGCCGATGGCCTGCAACGGCTTGCAGTCTGCCGGTACACCGGATTGCAGTAATCCCTGTACCTCGGCCACCAGACCGGCTGCAAGCATGGCATCCACCCGGTCATCAATCCGTTGGTACAGCTCCGGGCGAGGCAGATCAAGGCAGAACTGCAGGCTGTCGTAGGGGCTATCGGCAAAACCGTGCTCTGCCTGAAACTGTGACAGCGGAATGCCGGTGGTCTGAAAAACCTCCAGGGCGCGGATAATCCGGTTGCGGTTGTTGGGATGCAATCGCTGTGAGGTATCCGGGTCCACCTTGGCCAGCTCTGCCAGCAGAGTTTCTGCACCCTCGCACTCCAACCGCTTTCGCAGTGTCTCCCGCAGGACCGGATCTTCCCCCGGCGCATCATTCAGTCCCCGCAGCAGTGCACGCAGATACAGGCCGGTACCGCCGGCCAGGATCGGCCGCTTGCCCCGCTGGCAGATAGCGGCAATGGCCGCTTTTGCAGCAAGCTTGAAGTCAGCAGCGGTAAACGGTTCGGTTGGCTCGCGGATATCCAGCAGGTGATGGGGGATCTGCCGCTGTTGCTCTGCGGTCGGTTTGGCACTGCCGATATCCAGGCCGCGGTAGACCGTCAGGGAGTCGGCGCAGATGATCTCTCCGTCCAACGCCGCAGCCAGATCAAGGGCCAGCGCTGATTTACCCGATGCCGTGGGGCCGGCAATGACCAGTACACGGGGCTTCATGGCCGGTTGAAGAACTTTTCCAGTTCTCGCAGGGTGATCTCATGGGAGACCGGCCGGCCATGGGGACAGTGTGCCGAGAAATCGGTACGGTCCATCGCCCTCAGCAGTTCCTCCATCTGACGGCGCTCCAGAGGATGGCTGCCGCGTACCACGCTGTGGCAGGCCACCCGGGCCAGCAGTTCATCCCTGAGCTGGTCAAAGTGTGCATTACTGCCCTGTTCAGCCAGTTCTGCCAGCAGGTCGCGCAGCAGGCGGCAATGATCCTGTTCCGCCACAATCCGGGGTACGGCATTGATCCGCCAGGTCTGGCCGCCAAACTCCTCCAGCTCGAAGCCCAGCGGTTCCAGAATGTTCAGGTAGCGACGGACCGTGTCAGCTTCGCTAAAGGACAGTTCCAGGGTGTCCGGCAGCAGCAGCCGTTGGGATTCTATGCCGCCGGTTGCAAATCCGGCCTTCAGTTGTTCAAATCTGACCCGTTCATAGGCCGCGTGCTGGTCAATGATCACCAGGCGATCCTCTGCCTGGCAGAGGATATAGGCGGCGCGGAACTGACCGATGACACTCAGGCCGGAAAAATAGCCGGAGGTCGGTTCGGAGGCGGCCGGCGGTTCTGGCGGGCGATAGGGCTCAGGCTGTTCGTATATCCGGGGGGGCGCAACCGGCGTTGCAGCCATGAAGCGGTCAAGGGCCTGCTGCACCCCTTCCCGGTGTGAGGATGGCGGGGGAGTGGTATACGGCCGTGCCGGCTCGGGCCGCTGTGGAGCTTCACGGCGTTGCAGCCAGGGGGAGTCGCGCAAGACCTCCTCCAACACCCCCTGGATGGTGTCGTGGACCTGGGCCTGGCGCCGGAAGCGGACCTCATGCTTGGTGGGGTGGACATTGACATCCACCTCACCGGCAGGCAGCTCGATAAACAGCGCAACCAGGGGGTAACGCCCTTTTTCAAGGATCGGGCGGAAGGCCTGCATGATGGCATGCTGGATGACCTTGTCCCTGACAAAACGGCCGTTGATGTAGGTGAACATGGCCGAGGTGGTTGAGCGGGCTGCTGCAGGAGGCGCCAGATAGCCGCTGATGCGTGCTGCCGCCGTCTCTCCGTCCACCGGGAACAGGGTGGCATCCCGTGCCGCCAGCTTCAGCAGACGCTGGCGCAGGTCGCCGGGAACAACCCGCAGCAGCTCGCGTCCGTCATGATAATAACTGAAGGAGACATCGGGACGGGAGATAGCCATGCGGACCATCAGATCCCCCACATGGGCCGCCTCGGTTTCGGCGCTGCGCAGGAATTTCAAGCGGGCCGGGGTGTTGAAGAAGAGCTGCTCCACGGTCAGGTCAGTGCCCACGGCCATGCCGCAGGCTGTAACCGAGCGAACCGTCCCGCCTTCAGCGGTAATCTCGGTCCCTTCTATGCTGCCGGCTTCACGGCTCTTCAGACGCAGGCGGGAAACCGAGGCGATGGAGGGCAGCGCTTCACCCCGGAAACCCAGGGTTAGAATGGTTTCAAGATCCTGGTCCGACCTGATTTTGCTGGTGGCGTGACGCTCCAATGCCAGCAAGGCGTCCTCGCGTGACATGCCGTGGCCGTTGTCGCTGACCCTGATCAGGCGTCGTCCTCCGGCGCTGATTTCCAGCCGGATGTCGGTCGCACCGGCATCCAGAGCATTTTCAATCAGCTCCTTGACCACCGAGGCAGGGCGTTCAACCACCTCTCCGGCGGCTATCTTGTTGGCAAGGGATTCAGAAAGGATACGTACGTGCGGTGCCACAGAAATGCCACTCCATCTACCAGCGAAAAAGAGCGGGGAAGCCCCGCTCGGAAAAAGTAGCCGCCTGTCCGGTACGGACTATTTCTTTTCAGAACCGTCCAGATCGCCAAAGAGGCTGTTAAAATCATCATCATCGGTCTTTTTTGCACTGGCTGGCGTGGCCTCGCCCGGCTGACCGGGGGTCGGGGTGTCATCCCAGGAAAAACTGTTCATCTCAAAACCTTGTGTGGCTGGCTGCTGGGCTGCCGCAGCCGGTTTCTGCGGCTCAGGGGGGCTGTTCAGCAATGCTGCAAAAGGGTCCTGAGGGGCACTGGCCGGGGTGTCAAACGAGAAGGGTGACGGAGCCGCCGGGGGGTCGTCAAAGGAAAACGGTGAGCCGGCTGCTGCCGGAGCCGGGGAGACAGGCTGCTGGGTGGTGGGCAGATCAAAGGTAAACATGTCACCGGCAGTATCCGCTGTATTGTCCCCTTCGGTCTGGCTGAGCCCCAGGCCGCCTGCCATCTCTGCACGCAGGGAGGGAGGGAGGATTACAGGGGTCAAACCATGGCTCTGTTTGAACTCAACCAGGTCGGCAGAACATTTGCGACAGGAATCGTAGCTTTCAAAGCTGGTATAACCGCATTTAGGACATCTCATCTGGTGTACCCTCCTTGGTGCAGCTCTAGATATCTCCCCACTTATACTGCACAATTGCAGTCATGGCAAGGGCAGCTGTTTCGGTGCGCAGAATCCGTTCTCCCAGGGTGACCGGTGTAAAGCCCCAGAATGAAAAGGCCTCTGCCTCGCCCGGTTCAAAGCCCCCTTCAGGGCCGATGGCAATCGCAATCCGTGCCGGACGGGGCATCCCCTCCAGAACCTCCCGCAGCGGGGTCGGTGCCCCCCGTTCCCAGAGCAGCAGTTTCAGTTCTGCGTTGGCAGCACCGGCTGCTGCTGCTGCCGCTGAGGGATGCCAGGCAACCGTTGGCTGATCAAAACGTTCTGATTGGCGGGCTGCCTCGGCCACAATCCGGTTCCAGCGCTCAATCCGGCCCTGCAGCTTGTCACCGGCCAGTTTAGGCACTGAACGATCCGCCCTGAAGATGGAGAATTCGCTTACCCCCAGTTCGGTCCCTTTTTGCAGCACCAGCTCGATCTTTTCTCCCTTGGGCAGCCCCTGAATCACCGTGATGGCCGGGGCATCGGGAAACTGGGATGCCTCAAGGGTCTCGGTCAGGCGTACCGCGGTCCACTCCTGGGTAACCTGATCGATCACTCCCAGATGACGCCGGCCCTGTTCATCAATCAGCATTACCTCGTCGCCTGATCTGAGCCGCAGCACCCGTGCCATGTGGTGATGCTGGGGGCCGTCATAGGAGGCGTAGCCATCGCGGATGCTGCGGGAGCTGACAATAAAGCGTCGTCGTCCGCTCATGGCAGCCTCCGGTAGTGCAGGCAGCGCCATTCTCCTGCTGCCAGAGAAGCCTCGAAGCTGAGCGGAAACGGATCAAAGCCGTTGCGGACCAGCGCTTCCCGTTCCGCCAGGATGCCGGAAAGGATCAGGCTGCCGCCGGGTGCCATACGGCTGACAATGCCGGGGGCCATTCTGACCAGCTCTTCTGCCAGGATATTGGCCAGGATGATCCGGTAGCCGTCCCCCAGTTGCTCAAGTGGCGTGGTGCTGCAGCTGATCCGGTCAGCCACCTTGTTCAGGGCGCAGTTTTCCTCGGCAACGATGACCGCCTGGGGATCAATATCAACGGCATCGATTTGCAAAGCCCCCAGTTTTGCTGCAGCAATGGCCAGAATGCCGGAGCCGGTTCCCAGGTCCAGGATCTTGATCTGTTCCAACTGTTCAGGTGGCGGTACCAGCAGGCCTTCAAGGCACTCCAGACAGAGCCGGGTGGTCTCATGGCCGCCGGTGCCGAAGGCCATGCCGGGGTCAAGTACGATGACGGCCCGTCCTTCGTCCTGACGGCCTGTTTCCCATGAAGGGGTGATCAGCAGGCGCTGCCCGATAGCGAGCGGTTTGAAGTGTGCCTTCCAGGAACTGGCCCAGTCTTCTTCACCCAGCAGGGAGACCCGGGGCGGTGCTGCCGGTATGTAGCCGGGCAGGGCGGCAAGAAAACCGGTGATCTGTGCCAGCTGTTGTTCGATCCGGCAGGGGAGGCTGAAGTAGCAGGTGATCTGGGCAATGGCCAGCTCGGGAATATCGTCCGGTGAAAAGCTGTCAACATCCCGGTTTTCCGTGCAGACTCCACAGCCGGAGAGGTCAGCCAGGTAGTCAGCCACGGTTTCGGCAAGCTGGGCTGGAACGTCACAGGTGACTTGGTACCATGTTGCAGCCATGAATAGAACCTCAAGGGGCAGGTGATTGGCGGAGTATACCGCAGAAGTGGGCAGAACGTAGCAGAACGGGGGGGCTCTTACAACAAAAAACCTTGACAAATCAATAGGGGGTAACTAGCTTTCATTAGAAATTAACCATAAAGATCTGCCGATCTTAACCGAGGTTGCCGGCCATGAAAAAAATCTATGTGCTCTCCGATTCCACCGGCGAAACTGCCGAGCGGGTTGTCCGTGCCGCTCTGTCCCAGTTTGGCGGCAGTGATGTGCGGATTGTCCGTCTGGCAAAGGTCTGCAACCAGCAGGAGGTGCAGCAGGCGGTTGCCACGGTGACGGCGGATGAAGGCCTGCTGGTCTATACCCTGGTGGATTCATCCCTGGCGGTTGCCGTGCATACCATTGCCGAAGAGCATGGTCTGATGGCGTTTGACCTGCTCTCGCCCCTCTTGCACAGTCTTTCTGTTTTTCTGGGTACTGTGGCCCAATCCACCCCCGGTCTGCTGCATCAGATCGATACCGATTATTTCCGCCGCATGGAGGCGGTCAACTTTACGGTCAAGCATGATGACGGCCAGGAGAACCGCGGCCTGGTCAAGGCAGATCTGGTGCTGGTGGGAGTCTCCCGCTCATCCAAGACCCCGCTTTCCATGTATCTGGCCAACAAAGGTTACAAGGTGGCCAACGTACCGCTGGTAAAGGGGATTGATCCGCCGGAGGAGCTGGAGGCGATTGACCCGTCCAAGGTGGTCGGTCTGTTGATCAGCCCCAAACGTCTGGTGGAGATCCGTACCTCCCGGCTGGTAAACATGGGGCAGAGCATGAAAAACAGCTATGCCGATTATGAGAAAGTGGAAGATGAGATCGCCTTTTGCCGTCAGTACTACCGCAGGCACCCCGGCTGGCTGATTATCGATGTGACCTGCAAGTCCGTTGAAGAGTCCGCCTCAGAGATCCTGCGGCGCCTGGTGGGACAGTTTGCAGAATAAATACCATTACCGTTTTGGGGGAAACATGCGGATCTTAGTGGTTGAAGATGAAAAAAAGGTGGCAGCCTTTATCAAGCGGGGACTTGAGGAGGAAGGGTATCAGGTTGATGCCGTGCATGATGGCGAAGAGGGGGTCCGTCAGGCACAGGAGCAGCCCTATGACCTGCTGATCCTTGATGTGATGCTGCCCAGCAAGGATGGCCTCAGCGTGGTACGGGAACTGCGTCAGGCCGGTACGGTGATGCCGGTGCTGATGCTGACGGCCCGGGACACCACCGATGATATCGTGGCCGGCCTGGATGCCGGGTCTGATGACTACCTGACCAAGCCGTTCGCCTTTGCCGAACTGTCGGCCCGGGTGCGGGCTCTTGCCCGGCGGATCGGTCGTGACCGCGGCGCAGAGCTGGTGGTGGCGGACCTGCGGATGGATCCGCTTTCACGCAAGGTCTGGCGTGGCGACAAGGAGATCGAGCTGACCATCAAGGAGTACGGGCTGCTGGAGTTCCTGATGCGCAATGCCGGTACGGTGGTCACCCGCAATATGATTGCCGAGAAGGTCTGGGAGCATTCTTTTGAATCCTTTACAAATATTATCGATGTATATGTCAATTATGTGCGTAAAAAGGTGGATAAAGGCTTTGATCGCAAACTGATACACACGGTGCGCGGTCAGGGCTATACCCTCAAGGCAGAGTAGCTGTCTTGCACCATGATGGAGGTTAGATGATGAAAGTAAGACATGTGGTAATTATCTGTATGCTGGCGGTTGCAACCCTGTTTACCCTGACCACGCTCCAGGCTGAGGCAAAACCGGTCAGCCCGGATTTTGTTGAGCTGTCCAAACGTCTGAAACCAACAGTGGTCAACATTCGTACAACCAAAAACATCAAACCAAGGGCCGGCAGTCCGTTCATGGGTAGTGATCCGTTCGCGGATCTGTTCGGGCAGTTCTTCGGCCAGCAGGCGCCGCAACAACCCCGTAAGCAGCAGGGGATGGGAACCGGTTTCATCATCAGTGCCGACGGCTTTATCCTGACCAACAACCATGTGGTCAACGGTGCTGACGAGATCATGGTCAAACTTTCCGATGGCCGTGAGATCAAGGCGGAGCTGAAAGGGCTGGATGACAAGCTTGATGTGGCCCTGCTCAAGATCAGCGACAAGGCGGTCCTGCCGTTTGCCGAACTGGGGGACAGCGATGCCCTGGAAGTCGGCGAGTGGGTCATGGCAATCGGTAACCCGTTCGGTCTGGCCCATACCGTGACCGCCGGGATCGTCAGTGCCAAGGGGCGGGTGATCGGTAGCGGTCCCTATGATGACTATATCCAGACCGATGCCTCCATCAACCCCGGCAACTCCGGTGGACCGCTCTTCAGCAGCAGCGGCAAGGTGATCGGGATCAATACCGCTATTATTGCCAATGGCCAGGGAATCGGCTTTGCGATCCCGATCAATATGGCCAAGTCGGTTGCCGAACAGCTCAAGGCTACCGGCAAGGTGGTGCGGGGCTACCTGGGGGTCAATTTTGACAGGTTGAGCCCGAAACTGGCCAAGTCACTGGGGCTGGCTTCTGATAAAGGGGTGATTGTCACCCATGTTGAGAAAGGCTCACCTGCTGATAAAGCCGGTCTCAAGATAGAGGATGTAATCGTCCAGTTTGATGGTAAGCCGGTGAATGCTGAGACCGATCTGCCCAAGGTGGTGGCCGGTACCCCGGTGGGCAAGCAGGTCCAGATTGTGGTCTTCCGCAAAGCCAAACGTCTTGTCCTTTCAGCGACGGTCGCACAGGGACGCTCCGGCAGTACCGTCGGCGAACCGGCCACTGCCAGCATCGGCATCAGTGTACGTGAGCTGACCCCTGAGCTGGCCCGCCAGCTTGGTCTGAAGGATGCAAAAGGACTGGTCGTCTCCGAGGTAAAACCCGGTTCCTCCGCCGATGAGGCCGGTATGGTGCGGGGAGACCTGGTGCTGGAGTTCAACGGGCAGCCGGTTGACAGCCTGGAAGGGTTTGCCGCACTGGCGGCAAAGGTTGCCAAAGGTGAGGTGGTGCGTCTGTTGCTGCGGCGGCCGGATGGTAGTTTCGGGTATGTTGCGGTCACCGCAGAGTAGTCTGAAAAACTACTGCGGAGGCCGTCTACGGCGTTGCGCGGTGCTCACTTCCTCGCCTACCTGGTATGGTATGTCTCGGTCGTTGCGCTCCGTGCGCCTTGTATCAGGCCTTCCTCATGACGTTTTTGAATTTTTAAAGATGTTGAAAGTGTAGTGGGTAATGTCCGGGGCGGCGTGATTACGTCGCCCTTGTTTTTTTTGTGAGGTAGCCATGTCGGATCGTTATGTCCAGCCGTTACGGATGCTGGTGCAGCTGGCCTTTCTGGGGCTCTCGCTGCTGATCGGCTTCCAGTTCTACCGTTTTATCGAGGCGGTCCAGCAGGGGCTGGATACGGTCAGCCGCCCTGCTGCTGTTGATGCCTTTCTGCCGATTTCAGGCCTGTTTGGCACGGCAGCCTGGCTGAAGGGGGGCGGTATTAACCCGATCCACCCGGCAGCGGTGGTGATCTTTGTCACCATCATTGCGGTGTCGCTGCTACTGCGACGGGCCTTCTGCTCCTGGATCTGTCCGGTGGGTACGGTCTCGGAATGGCTCTGGAAGCTGGGCTTCAATAAGCTGCAGCGTAACTGGCTGCCACCCCGTTGGCTTGACCTGGGACTGCGCGGCATCAAGTACCTGCTGCTGGCTTTTTTCCTTTTCAGCACGGTCTCCTGGTCCCTGGCGATGCTGCAAGGCTTTCTGGGCAGCGGTTACCACGCCATATCAGACGTCAAACTGCTGCAGCTGTTCCGCTCACCCTCAATCACCACCCTGGCAGTGGTGGGGCTGCTGGTGGCCCTGTCCATTCCGCTGCGGAATCCGTTCTGTCGTTTTGTCTGCCCCTACGGTGCGCTGCTCAGCCTGGTTTCGCTGGCCTCACCGCTGGCAGTGCAGCGTGATCTGAAGAAGTGTGTCTCCTGCGGGGTCTGCAGCCAGGTCTGCCCTTCACGGATTGATGTCATGCATGCGAACCGGGTCAACAACCCGGAATGTCTGGGCTGCTGGCGCTGTATCAGCCACTGCCGGGTCAATACCGCCCTCAGCATGCGGGCCTTTGGCAGGCTGGCGGTGCCGGGGATCGTATTTGTTTTGCTGGTTGTTCTGCTGTTCTGGGGAGGAACCCGGCTCGGCAAGGCCAGCGGGCATTGGAATTCTGTGGTGACACCGGCTGATTACCGGGAGCTGATGGCGAGGTGAGATGATGCTGCTGCTACCCGGACTGCAGCAGACCGGGTAGCAGGTTCCGTTGTAACCGGTTTAGATCTTATCACACTGCTGCTGGAAGAACTGATCAAGCTCCCTGATCCAGCCAGCCTTAACCTCTGCATCCACAAAGCTTGCCTCAAAGCTGTTGCGGGCCAGTTGGTATGCTTCCGCTGCCCCAAGTTCCGGCAGCGCTGCAAAGGTCTCCAGATAGTTCTGGTTCAGGTAGCCACCAAAATAGGCCGGATCATCAGAGTTGATGGTGGCCCTGATGCCGCAGGCCAGCAGCCTGGCAATGTTGTGGGCCGCAAGGTCGGGGAACACCCGCAGCTTCACGTTGGAGAGCGGGCAGACCGTCAGCGGAACCTGCTGCTGCACCAGCCGGGTCACCAGCTGCGGGTCATCCAGGCAGTGTACACCGTGGTCGATCCGTTCTGCCTGCAGCAGATCAAGGGCATGCCAGATATACTCAGCAGTGCCCTCTTCACCGGCATGGGCCACCAGCCGCAGCCCCAGTTCCCGGCAGCGGGCAAAGACCCTGCTGAACTTCTCCGGCGGATTGCCTTTTTCTCCGCTATCAAGCCCGACCCCGATGAATTTGTCCCGGAACGGCAGCGCCTCTTCCAGCACCGTAAAGGCATCTGCTTCAGTCAGGTGGCGCAGAAAGCAGAGTATCAGGGCCGCGCTGATCCCCAGCTCGTTCCGGCCCTGCTGGATCGCCCGGTCCAGCCCGTTGATGATGGTTGCAAACGGAATCCCCCGGGCCGTATGGGTCTGGGGATCAAAAAAGATCTCGGCATGGACAACGTTATCTGCCTTGGCCCGCAGCAGGTAGGCCCAGGCCATGTCAAAGAAATCCTGTTCGGTCTGCAGCACACTGGCCCCGGCATAGTAGATATCCAGAAAACTCTGCAGGTTGGTAAAGGCATAGGCTGCCCGCAGCGCCTCAATGGTGGGGTAGGCTAGTTGCAGCCGGTTCCGCTCTGCCAGGGCAAAGATAAGTTCCGGCTCCAGCGATCCTTCAATATGGATATGCAGTTCAGCCTTTGGCATCCGGCAGAGCAGTTCAGGCAGGGCCTGGCGTGGAATGTTGGTGAGGTTCATGGTGTTCTCCTTTCCGGTCAGCAGTGGCATCCAATCGTACCGTCATTCAGCGCTGTGGGAGCAACCTTGCGCAGGAACTCCAGCAGGCAGTGATTAAACCCGTTCGGCTGTTCAAGGTTCACCAGATGACCGGCATCGGCAATGACGGCAAGCTGGCTTGCGCTGATGTTGTTGGCGATCATGCGGGGATGCTCAAGGGGGCAGGCCTTGTCCTGTTCTGCAGCTATCACCAGTGACGGCGTGGTGATGGAGGGGAGCAGCGGGGTTACGTCCGGGCGTTCACGCATGGCAAGCAGCCCGCCTGCCAGCCCCCGGCTTGGATTGGCCACCATCCAGCCATAGACCTCTTCAGCAAGTTTCGGGCGCGCTTCCATGGTACCCGGTGCAAACATCAGGGGGTGGAAGCTGTCAGCAACCACCTGCGGGCCAAATCTAAGCAGCTCGGTTGCAAGCTGCAAGCGTCGTGCGCGGCCAGCCTCATCATCAGCAACAGAACGGGTCACCACAAAGACAGCGCCGCTGATCCGCTCAGGATAGCGGACCAGCAGGTTAAACAGCACATAGCCGCCCATGGACATCCCCGCCACCACTGCCTGCTCAATCTCCAGATGGTCCAGCAGGCCGATCAGGTCATCACTGAACAGATCCATGCTGTAGGTCCCATCAGGTGCATCACTTTCGCCAAATCCCCGCAGATCAGGGGTGATGACCCGGTACCCGGCCGCCACCAGATCACCCAGCTGCGGCCGCCACATACTGCGGTTCAGGGGGAAGCCGTGGATCAGCATAACCGCCGGTCCGGTCCCGACATCGTCATAGGCGATCATATTGCCGTTTATAAACGCATTTTTTGCAATCATAGGGGTGCTCCGCTAGCCTGCTGTCGATGCTTAGTTGGTTGTGTGTGTCTTCAGCAAACGGGCATGAGGTTGAACCGCCTAAAGCGACTCTTGTTGATGGATCAACCGAAACATTATGGTTTTGTTTGCCCTGACAGCTCTGCCGCAGCTGCCCGCCCCGCCACACGGCCAGTCATGATGGAGGTTCCCAGGAATGTTCCTTCAAGTGAAGCCTTTCCATTGACACCGGCGAGGCCGGTCAGTTCGCCGGCGGCATACAGGCCGGGAATGTTCTTTCCCGAGTCATCTAAAACCCGACAGGACCGATCGATAGATACGCCACCCATGCTCTTACGTGCCAGCGGGTAGAATTGTACGGCGTAAAAAGGCGCCCGTTCGATCCTGTCCGGATTGGACCAAGGGGTCCGGCAGCAGCCGATGCGGCCAAAATCAGTGTCGCTACCAGCAGTTACCATGGCATTCCAATGATTCACAGTTTCAGTAAGTATCTGCGGGGGAAGTCCCGCAGCCACAGCCAGCTCTGCTATAGTCGGTGCAGATTTTACGAACCTGCTGTTTTGTTGATTATTGAAAAGCCCCTCTTCGATTGACTCCCGGCTCCAGCCGGATATGAAAAAACTGTTGCGGGCCGCACTGTCGAATATCGCCCAGTAGGTGCCGCCGGGCTGTTTGATCAGTTCGGGAAATGTCATCTTGGTGTCTTGAGATTCATTTACGAAACGTGAGCCTGCCTTGTTGACCCAGATCGATTGCTGACTGAAAGCGTTCAACCCTCGCGAACCGGTGATATCGGATGGGCTTTGCAGCCCGGTGGCGTAATTCCACTGGTACTGCATGTTGAACAATCGGGCGCCTACGGCCTGGGCCATTTCATGGCCTGAGCCCGTGGCGTTTATTCCGGCACCTCTCAGTATCCGTTCAGGAAGCGGCTGTCTTTCAGGCCAATATTTTTGCACCATCTTCATATTGCCCTGAAACCCGCCTGTTGCCAGTATTACGACCGGTGCAAGATAATCGATAGATGCATTATCTTTGAGCCGTTGTGCCCGAATGCCTGAAATCCTGCCGCTTTTACCCCTGATCAACGAAAGCGCCTTATGTCCGTAGAAAAACGTTACCCTGCTGCTTTGCTTGCAGGCCCGGTGGATCGGTTCGACCAGTCCTCTTCCCTTGCCGATAACCTTATGCCAGCGCGGCACACTATTTCCCGGCATAAGGACCGCGCTCTTCTCAAAAGTGACGCCCAGTCCAGTAAGCCAGTCGTAGATTTCATGGCGAGACTCGTTGGTGTAGTAGCGCACCCATTCGACATCGGGACCGGGACCGCCCTGATCACTACCATAGGTCATGAAATCTTTAAAAGCGATCTGCGGTGAATCAATGATGCCGGCCTTCGCCTGCTCCGGTGTGCCTACGATGCAGAGTGCCCCCTCGCTCATCGTCGCGGTCCCGCCATAGAGAGGCTGCATCTCAATGACGGCAACATCAAAACCTTTCTGCGCCAGTTCCCAGCTGGCAGAAAGTCCAGCTATGCCGGCACCGACCACGATGGCATCATGCTGTTGTCCTTTTTCTGCTGCCAGAATAACGGTCGGAGAAACCATGGCCAGCATGATGGCAAAGAGCATTACGTTTCTGATGGTCTTCTTAGACACCTTTTGAAGTATTAGTGTATCGATCATTTGTGAGCCACCCCTTGGACCGGTAGAGTTGTGTGCTGAAAATCATGGAGTTTTGAAGCCAAAAGAGTGGCACTGCAGGCAATAATTTTCTGATTTGGTGTGCTGGTGATGACAGAAGTTGCAATCGAGTTCCGTCCCGTAATGCGGAGAGAAATGAGGATTTCTCGGTTTGACGCCTTTTGTCTTTTCCGCAAGCTTTGTCGTGCTGCCATGGCAGGCAACACATTGCTCCATGGTCGGAACTTTAAGCTCATGGTCCTTTCCATGACATTGTTCACATCTGATGTTTGCCAGCAGATGATAGTGGCTCCCCGGCAGCTTTTCCCGTATATCCCTGTTCTCTTTGGTATGACATGTCTTGCAAGACTGAAGATTCATGACTTTGGTATCCGGGTGCGCCTGCGGCAATTTTCTGACGTGCCCATGACATCCGGCGCACTCGCCGCCACCATATTTTGCCTGCTCTCTTTGGGCAGCAATGCAGGGCTGGCTGAATACAACCGCCGTCATGACACAGAACAAAACCGTTGCTGGAATCATTGTGCAACTCCTCCTTTGTGGCGCGGGCGCCGTTTCATAGGACGATCACGAGCTGTTTCAGTATTCCATGCTGATTCTCCCGACCGGACAGACATGACTGCAGAGCGAACAGCCGGTCAATCTCCGCAGCATTGATTTGTCTGAGTATAGCGTGGCATCACCAAAGAAAAATCTGCTTTTAGTATCTCACCCAAAGGGAATCAGCCCATTTGTTGTATCTTTCCTGCTTTTCTCTGAGACCTCTGTGCACTCTGTGGCAACAGCTTTATTAGTTTCAACTGTCTGAAGTTCTTTGTGATATTTGCGTCCAGTGGCGGCGATGCTATCGGCAGGCGGTCCGTTCTATAGTCCCGCCAGATGCCTGGCCGTATTGACATTTCTGATGGTCATGTACTGATAAAGTCTGTGACCAATTATCTTGTTTAACTGGCTTTTGTTGTAATTCTCCCGTTTAACATTCCATATCAGCGCGCCGGCGGTATACCTGATAGCAAGGAACTCTCGTCGTATTGGCAGCTCGTTGATACTCTCTTTTGTATCAGCCTTGTCAAACAGGTATGCGATATCGGTACGTTGCTCCGTATCATTTTTCCAGTTGTCCGGGATTTGCGCAGCGATCTGCGCTGTACTGAGATAGTATTCACCTGACAGTGCCCTTGAATGGTTTGTGATTTACGCTGCCAGTTTGTAGTCCTCAGTATCTGAATCGTCGTTCTTTGGCAAGCCGTCTATGAAAACTGTGTACGGTG
>Ga0228535_1000667_pt1 | contig 83408 bp, 78 predicted proteins | sample SJ1metagenome_FD_168457 | JGI IMG/M metagenome (GOLD analysis project Ga0228535, IMG submission 168457) | Enriched culture of PCE-dechlorinating microbial communities from Ithaca, New York, USA - SJ1 | ecosystem: Engineered > Modeled > Simulated communities (microbial... > Unclassified | place...
GATGCTCTCCACCTGCTCGGCGATCTCCGCTCCCGAACGCGCAACGTGGTCCATCCCCGCCGTCATCTCCTCCGCGCTCGCCGACTGCTCCTGCATCGTCGCCGCGATCGACTGCACGTTCTCCGAAATGGACGCCACCTTCAGCACCACGTCGTCGATCACCGTCTTCGTCTCCTTCGCCCGTACGACGAGCTGCTTGATCTGCTCCGCGCTCCCCTTCTGGTCCTTCATCGCGTTCTCGGTCTTCCCCGAGATCTCTCCGATCACCCGGCCCACCTCGCCCGCCGCCCGGTTCGACTCCTCGGCAAGCTTCCTGACCTCCTCGGCCACGACCGCGAACCCGCGTCCGGCCTCGCCCGCGCGCGCGGCCTCGATCGCCGCGTTCAGGGCCAGCAGGTTCGTCTGGTCGGCGATCTGCGTGATGGTGTTGACGAAGCCGGTGATTCCCGACACCGACTTCGCGAGGTCACCGACGGCGGCGCTCACCTGCTCGCCGGACTTGGAGACCTTCTCGATCAGCCCGGCCATGTCGTCGAGGGCCTTCCCGCCCTTCTCGGCCGCCGCGGAGATCTCCCGGGCGCGCTCGCCCGTCTCGACGGCCGCCTGCGCGCCCGCCTGCGCGCCGCTGGAGACCTCTTCGATCCCTGCGTTGGCCTCTTCGATGGCGCTCGCGGAGTCCTGCGTGTTCCGCGCGACCTTGCCGACGAGCGTGATGACTTCCTGCACGGAGGCGCTGCTCTGCTCGGAGGCCGCGCTCATGTCCTCGGCGCGGGTGAGGACCTTGCGGGAGTTTTCGATGATGTTGCGCACCGCTTCGGCGGTGCCTTCGATCATGTCGTTGACGGCGGAGGCGACGCCCTTGATCTCCTCGATCGAGGTCTTCACCGCGAGGCGTTGCGTCAGGTCGCCCGTCTCGGCGACGTTCCGCGCTCCGGCGGCCACCGCCTGAAGAGGCTTCGCGAGGCTGCGGGAGAAGAGGACCACGACGACGACGGCCACGAGGAGCACTGCGACCATGCCGATGTTGACGGCGCGCTGCATCGCGCCGACCGCTGCGAGCGATTCGGCGATGCTCGCCGAGACGAAGAGGATATACCCGTTCTCCATGGTGTAGTACGACATCGTCTTCTGACCGCTCTCCCATGGGTAGTCGATCCGTCCTTCGCCCTTGTTGAGGATGTCGTCGGCGTACTTGGCGAAATAACCGTTCGCGACCTCCCGGAAATCGGGACCGTCGAACGAGAGCGTCGGATGATAGAGGTACTTGAGATTGCGGTTCATCAGGAAGGGGTAGCCCGTGTCGTAGATCTTCACGGCCGCGAGAGTTTCCCGGACGAAGGCGAAGTCGAAGGTCATTCCCGCGACGGCGACGATCTTGTCCCCGATGAAGACGGGCATCGCGTAGGTGACGATCTCCCCGCCTTCTTCGGTGCGGCTGACGTCGGCCCAGTAGGGGCGTTTCGTGTCGAGCGGGGTCCAGAACCACGAGGTGGACGGGTCTTTCCTGTCGATGAGCTTGGCGGCGGAGATGGTTTTCTCGTCGATGTACATGAAGAGCGACTTCGCGTCTTTACGCTGGAATCCTACCATGTACGTCTTCTGCGTGCCGAAGATGTCGGGGTTGAAGATGATGAAGAGGCTTCGCGACTCCGGGGATTGAACGCCGAGGTCGTTCATGAATCTGCCGTTCTGCGCCCCGAATTGCGGAATGACGATGTCGGCCACATCCGGGTTCGGCATGGAGGTGAAGCGGGTGGTGACGAGGGCCGAAAGAGCCTGAAGCATACCGTCGAAACGGTTGAATGTCGAATTGAGCCGGTACGCAAGGTTTTCCGCGAGCGTCGTCTCGTACTGACGCGCCGCTTCTTCAAGCCCCCGTCCTCCGACCTGCATCGCGTAGAAACCGATGCCTCCCACGGAAATAACCAGCAAAACGATGACGACTGCGAGAATCCGCGCTCCGAGTCTGTTCAGTTTCATATTGATTTTCACACGCTACTCCTCCTTAAAAAATGGGCTAGAGAATCTTTTGTTCCTGAAAAAACGCAACCTCCATTCTGCTCGGAGGCTGCGTCGAAAATCTTCCTCCGGCGGCCCGGCGGTCGTTGCCCGAAGGCGGTAGACCCGTAGCTTTGCGTCCCCTCCTTTCGAAGGGTTTGCCCTTGTTCGGTTGCCCTGTGTAAAGAAAGTCCCGTGCGGCGTCCGTGATTACAACTTTTCCCGCAGCGCCTTCAACTGCTGTGCGCGCTCCGTTCCCCTCTCCTCGAGGCCGATACGATTGACCACGACCCTTTCGTTGACTCCCTTGAAGATGACGCCGAGCGCGTCCGAGCCAAGGACGTCGAAGAGGAGGCGGTTTCCGCGAACTTCACGCAGCGTCGCCTTTACGATGACGGTCGTCCCGATCATGGCGGGGGCGTCATGCTCAAGGTCGAGCCTGCGTCCTACGGAAAGATATCCTTCCGGAAGACGCCCCTCCGTGGCCGCCATGGAAGCCGAAACAGCAAGCGCGGCGCATGCGGATGTCGAAAGATACTGATTGAGATACGGGGAGGACGTCCCCGCGGTATCGTCGAGATCCACCGTTTTTTTGACTTCGGCGGACAGGCCTGGCTGCAACATCGCGGAAAGATCGAGCATGATAAATCCCTCCTTCTGAAAGTAGTTCGTTCTGTGAAGTGCTTTGGACTTATTCTACCCTATTTTCTACGTTCGGGAAGAGCGTCCGGCGTCTCATTCGTCTGAAAAATTTTCGCATGCTCCGCGAAAAGCGCGACGAGCTTCGGATCGAACTGCCTTCCGGAGAGGCGTTCAAGCTCCGAGAGGGCCGCTTCTCCGGAAATAGAACTCTTGTAAGGGGTTCCCCGTGTCATGACGTCGTAAGCGTCTGCAACGGCTACGATGCGCGAGAGCAGGGGGATGGCCTCTCCCGCGAGGCCCGAAGGGTACCCGGCGCCATCCCATCGTTCGTGATGCGAGAGGATGACCGGAGCAATCTCTGCCATCTCCGGGGTCGCCGATTCCACGATTCTGCTCCCTATTTCCGCGTGCCTGCGCAGCGTCTCGCGTTCCTCTGCGGTGATGGGGGCGGTCTTGTTCAGAAGATGCCTCGAAAGCGCCGCTTTGCCGATGTCATGGAGGCGGACGGCCATGTCCAGCCGTCCCATCTCTTCGTCGGGAAGCCGCAGCAGAATCCCCAGGTCGTGCGCGATGCGCCGCATCGAATCGATGTGTTCCTCGGTCTCCGAAGTATGTTCGTTCAGAGACTTCTGGAGGCTGGAGAGCAGCTTGGTTCGTATCTTACGGCTCTCGACGAGCTGTTTTTCGCGCATGTCCTCCTCGGCGTCTCCGAGGACGTTGCCGAAGTCCTGCCATCTGTGCGTCTTCGCGGCATACCCCATGGAGATGCTCGGGGGAACAGGGAGTTCTTTGAGTCTGCTGTTTCTGAACGCTTCCTCGATACGGTCCACTATGGAGGCGGCGTCGTCTTCTCGAGTCCGCGGAAGCAGGAGCAGAAATTCGTCGTTTTCCCAACGAATCAGGAAATCGCTGCTTCTGCTGTGCTTGCGGAGCACTCTGGCCGCGGTTTTCAGGAGCTTGTCCCCCGCGATGTGTCCGAAGATGCTGTTGATCAGCTTCATAGCGTTGAGGTCGGCTCGGATGACGCTCAGGGGCAGATTGCGCTCCGTATCCATGAGCTTCAGCTCCTCGTAGAAAAACGCCTGCGTGGAGAGACCGGTCACCGGATCGCGGAGGGCTCCCGCGCGAAGATTCTCCCGCGCAGCTTTTTCGTGCTCCGGCGTTCGTGCCGAGCAGAGAACGAGGGATGCGGCCCCTTCTCCAAGAAGCGAGAGAGAAAGCTGCGCTGCGTGCGCGCTCCCATCGTTACGCCGTAAAATGCCTTCAAGCGAAATGCTCTCGCCGTGTACCAGCGATGTACAGAGGTGCTCCATTTTCATAGCCGGAGGCACCGCCATAAGATCGGAAAAGAAATTCATACCGGAGAAGGTCTCTTCCGGGTAGTTCAGTCCGTCGCAGGCCGCTCTGTTCGCTTCGACGACGTTGCCCTTGCGATCGAAAAGCAGCATGATGCTCGTCGATTCGTTGAAAAGATGCCGAACAATTTCCCGAAGAAGCTTCACGTTGGCGATCCCGTCGAAATGGCGCCGTTGCCCACTACCCGGGTCGCGGGGTATCGTCATGAATGCCGCCTCCTTTATCCTTGGCGAAGAATCGCATGCAGTGTATCGATTATACTCTACACTTGGAAAAAAAGGTGCCTTTTCGCAGCGCGCGTTTCTTGCTATGCTATAGGTCCATTTTATGTTATATACTCGACTGGATGCATCGATCGCACACTTGTCCGGGGGGATTCTTCATGAAAATCGTCGGTTTTTGCAATCTCAAAGGCGGTGTCGGCAAGACCACCGCGTGCCAGAATCTCGCGGTGGCCCTTGTACGAAGGGGGTTGAAGGTGGCCGCGCTCGATCTCGATCCGCAGAGCAACCTCACTGCCGGGTTCGGGATTTCGGTGCCCGAAGACCACCCGTACATTTATGACTTTCTCATGGGCGAGGTTTCGTTTCAAGACGTAAAAAAGATCCGTGAAGGTGTGGACGTGGTTCCGAGCACGCTCGACCTCGCCGTGGTGGAGATGCAGCTTGAAAGCCAGCCGGGACGGGACACGCTTTTGAAGGACGCGCTCGCCTCGTCGGATCTCACCGATTACGACGTCGTCTTCTGCGACAGCCCTCCGCAGCTCGGCATCTTCACCCGGAACGTTCTCGCGGCGTGCGGGGAGATCCTCGTGCCCCTCGAGAGCGAATTCTACAGCCTTGCAGGGCTCCGCCTGCTCTCGCAGACGGTGGAACTTTACCGCAAGCGCCTGAACAGAGGACTCGGAATCAGCGGCATATTGCTGACGAGGCATAATCCAAAAATCATCATGAACCGCGAAGTGGAGAAGGAAGTGCGCAGCCACTTCGGCGATACGGTATTCCGACGTTACGTCAGGCAGAACATCAGCCTCGTGGAGGCCAGCGGAGCGGGACTCTCCGTCTTCGGGTACGACGAAGAGAGCAACGGCGCCAGGGATTACGGCGTGCTGGCAGACGAGCTTCTGGAGAGGTGGAAGAAGAATGGCTAAGAAAAAGAGACCGAGCTTGAAGGACTATCTTTCGACCGGACAGGTTGTCGCCGGGGATGAGATGGAGCGGGCGGCGCCTCTCGAAGAGACGCTCGATCTTCCGCCGGCCGAAGCGCCCTCCCCGCCGAAAAAACGGGCCTCCGCGGCGCGAAAGCCCGGAGGCGGCGTGATGAAGAGAAAAAAGGCCGCTCCCGACGGAGACAAGGATATGCCCGAAGCAACGGAGGCGCCGCTTCCGGATTCCGCCGCCGGGGAGAAGACTGCTGCGGAGGAGCGGGAGACGCCGTCGGATGCCGCTGCCGAAGCGTCCTCCCCTGAACGGGGCGAAGGCGGCGCGGCCGCCGGAAAGCCTCGCGAGGACGATGCTCGGGCGACCGAAGCGGGAAGCGACTCCGTATTTGAACAGTGCGAGGGACTTCGCTTATTCGTCGGTCTGCTCTGCGACGAGGATAGAAAAACGTGGGAGAAGATTTTCGCCGCGGCAAGGACGGAATTCCTTCCGCTCGATTTCATCGAGCGCAGAGAGGACTTCCGCACGATGGACAGAAGTCGCTTTACGCTTTTCAAGCTTGAGGAGGCCGGAAAGCCGCTCTTCCACGTCCGCACCAGCGTCCAGATACGGGAGCCGCTGATCGCGCTGCTGAAGTGGGACGAAACGGGCAAGGCGGCTATCTACAGGCCGTAGGCGGTTCGCAGCTTCCCCAGGGCGATGTCCGCGCTTTCGGGGCGTCCCAGGTAGTACCCCTGTCCGTAGACGGCGCCGTGCTCCAGCAACCATTGGAACTCGGCGTCCGTCTCGATTCCCTCGGCGACCGTCTCCATTCCCAGATCCGCGGCGAGGGCGAGCATTCCCTTCACCAGGCGCCGGTGTTCGTCGCCGGAGAGCATGCTCTGGACGAAACTCCTGTCGATCTTGATTTTGTCGATCGGAAGGCTGTTCAGATACTGAAGCGAGGAGTACCCCGTCCCGAAATCGTCCAGGGCGATGGAGACTCCGGCGTTCCTGATACCGGCCAGAGTTTCGGCTGTTTCCCCGTGGTTCCTGATGAGAACACCCTCGGTAATCTCGATGATGAGCGACGACGGGGCGATCCGAGTTTCCTCGGTCGCCTCCAGGACGAACGCGGGGAAGTGTCCCTCCGAAAGGCTCCTTCCCGAAGCGTTCACCGAGATGAAAAAATCGCCTCTCTTTTCAGGGAGTATGTTCTCCCATAGTGAAAGCTCCTGACATGCTCTTGCGATCACCCAACGGTCGATGTCCACGATCAGACCGGTCTCCTCGGCGAGAGGGATGAAGCCGTCCGGCATCACTAGCCCCCGCTTCGGGTGGTTCCATCGAATGAGCGCCTCGAAACCGCATAAAAAGCGGTTCTCCATCCGGTAAATCGGCTGGTAGTGCAGTTCGAACTCGCCGTTCCGCAGTCCATGGCGCAGCTCCCGCTCCGCTGTCAGAATATCCGTTCCCGCAGCGTCGTCTTCCGAGAAGAGGTCGATATGCCCGATCCCCTTGCTCTTCGCTTTGGCGAGAGCGGCCTCGGCTTTTTCGATTACCTCCGCGGACGAGTACGAGGCTTCGGCTCGAAGCAACACTCCGATGCTGACGCTCGGAAAGACGGAGCGCCCGTCGATGGAGAGCGGGCGCGTCACGCTCTCCTTGAGGGCGCGCGTCGTCGGCGCCGCGCTTTCCCAATCGCGCATTCCCTTGAGCACGACTGCGAAGGCCCCGCCGCCTACGCGGGCGGAGGCGTCCCCTTCGGAGAGACATTCGGCGATCCGTCCCCCGACGATCGAGAGCACCTGGTCGCCGTTGCGCGTCCCCACGAGGTTGTTGATGTTTCTGAAGCGGTCGAGGTCGAGCAGGAGGACCGAAAAGCGCGTCTCACCGGAGGAAAGAAGTTCATCGAGAAGCTGTAGAAAGCGCGCGCGGTTCGCAAGTCCCGTCGTCCGGTCGATCCACGCCATTTCTTTCAGAGAATTCTCCAGTGTTTTTCTCTCCGTGAGGTCCCGTGCGGCGGTCAAAGAAAGCTCTTTTTCGCCCAGCCTGAACGACTGGATGTGCAGTTCCACGGGCATGGAGCTTCCGTCATTGCGGCGAAGGGCGACTTCGAAGACCGGAGAATCTCCTTCGTGCTGTCCGAGCCGTCGGGGTTCTCCGTCGAAAAGCGAGGCGAGCCGCCTGCCGAGCAGCTCTCCCTTCCCGTACCGCAACGAGTCCCTCGCCTCCCTGTTGATATGGCGCAGCGCGCCGAATTCATCCGTGACGAAGAGCGGGTCGGGCAGGTTTTCGACGAGGTCTTCGAAGGAAGCGAGCACGGAATTCACGGAGGCGGAGAGTGCCGTAAGCTCGTCGGCGCCGGAGAGCGGCAACCTCTCTCTGATCGCACCGTTCCGCGCGATGGATTCAAGAAAGTCGCGGGTCGCTCGGAGACGGTCGATGACGGTTTTCTTGAGAAGGAAGAGAATGCCTCCGGTGACGAAGAGGCCGAAAACGGCGATCCAAAGCAGGAACATGTTGATCGTCCTCTTTCCTTGCAGCATGACGGCCCTGCTCGTCGTCACTTCAAGAAGAAGCGCGGGGGTGTCTTCTATGTCGCGCAGAATGGCGTACCCGGCCGCCAGCGTCTCCGAGAGAAAAGATGTCGAGAGCGTTTCGCCGTCGAGAAGCCGTCGGGCCATGGCGTCCTTCCCGTCGGAGAGACGCGGGAGAGGATGGAGTTCGAACGTGGTCAGCGTCTCCTCCATGATATTCGCAAGGTCCTCCGGCGACAGTACCCGGAGAAATCCGAGCGTTCCGCGGGGCGGGCCGGAACCGTCGCTTCGTAAAATGGGCGCTGCGGCGAGGTATCCGATCGTGCCGTTTTCAAGGAATAGTCCGCTTGTTCCGTGGACGCGCGTCCGTTCGACGATGAACTCTCTGGAGCGTTCGAGGAAGGAGAGGCAGTCGATGGGGGCCTTCTTGCTCCCTTCCCGAAAAAAAAAGGGTTCCTTGCTGTACGGCAGAATGGCGAAGACGGCGAGGTCAAGATTGTCGAGCGTCTCCGGCAGCAGATTGTTCCGTATATACTCTTCGTTGAAATCTTTCGCGAATTCGTAGGTGTCGTCCCACGGCGCCCAGTCCAGGACAAGTCGTTCCAGCCCTTCTATTCGATGAACGATGGCGTTCGTAGCTCTTTCCACGTTGCGCGCGAGGAGAAGCTGCTCGAGTTCTTCGTACCCGGACAGCATCAGCGCGCGGGAGACGCCGAGCGTTGTCGCCAGGAAGGCGGTCATGGAAAAGAGTATGATCAGCAGCGATTTCTTTCGAAGCGTCATGAATATATCGGGCTCCTCGGCCATGATTGACGCAGCGTATTCAGGATGCGCGTCTTTCCCTATTTTATCAGGAAGGAAGAAAAACTTCAGTTGAAAAAGAGTGCGCTTGGTGTAGAATACTGTTGCCGGAAGCACTTCTTTTTCCCGGCGGTATGAACGAGAAGTTCTCTCCCGGGTGTACGGGCCTTCTGCATGTCTCTTCGCCATGGAGAAGGCCCTTTTGTATTCGAAGAAAGGTTGGATGATTCGTGTCGTTTGTTGAAATGTTTCTCTCCGCCGCTTCCCTCTCCATGGACGCCTTCGCGGCCTCTCTCGGCATAGGCGCCTGTCTGAGCGCGCGCTCCTCGGCGGCGGCGCTGCGCGTGGGGGCCGCATGCGGCGCCTTCCAGTTCGTCATGCCGCTCGGCGGCTGGTGGCTGGGCAGCCGTTTTTTAGAGTCCATATCGGGATACGACCACTGGGTGGCCTTCGGACTGCTGTTGCTCGTCGGAGGGAACATGATTCGGGAGTCCTTCTCCGAGGAGGATCCGACCTGTCCGTCGTCGGACCCCTCCTGCGGCGCCGCGCTCCTTCTCGTGGCGGTGGCGACCTCCATCGACGCCCTCGCCGTCGGGATAGGATTCGCGGCCATCGGGGCGCCGATACTCCCGCTCTCGTCCTCGGCGGGCGTCATCACGGCGCTGCTCTCTTTCGCCGGGGTGCTCGCCGGTTTCCGCACCGCCCTCTTTCTCGGGCGGAAGGCGGAATTCGCGGGAGGAATCGTCCTCTGCCTCATCGGCGCGAATATCCTGAGGATGCATCTGGGGGCGTGACTGTGGAGGCGTGGGTGTATATTCTTCGCTGCGCGGACGGAACGCTCTACACCGGATGGACCTTCGAACCGGAGGCGCGGCTCCGCGCGCATAACGGCGGCAAGGGCGCCCGCTACACGGCGTCGCGCCTTCCCGTCGAAATGGTGTACAGGGAGCGTGTCGCGTCGAAAAGCGAGGCGCTCCGCCTGGAGCGCCGTATCAAGAGCATGCGACGCGGCGTGAAGGAACGCCTCGTCGCCGACGCCTCCTCCGGTCGTTCCACGGAATAGATTCGGACTCTCTCGTCGTCCCGCAATCGGATACGCGGTCGGGAAAGCCGATCATGCAGCCTCTCTATAGCCGTCCGCTTCGCCTCTTTTTAGAGAACCGCGCATCGCCTCGGCGCCTCCGGTACATGAACTCCCGAATATACGGTTCGACGCAGCCCGTCGACGGTCGGTGCACCCGGACGAAGGCGTCCGCTTCCCCTCGGGGGTATAGAAAATTTTCCGATGAAAGCATTACGAAGACGCTTCAGCTGGTAAAATGATAAAGAAGAGTATGTTCTGAACCTCTGCATAGAAGTTGAACACGATGAAGAGCGCCGAAGGATGAACGAGAAACCTTTCGGGGAAGAGAAGGCGTAAACCTGAGGAAGACTGCGGGGAGGTTCCCATATGAGCGATCTGCGCATGGCGAATATCGAAAAGCTTACCCGAGAGATAGAGGCGTTGCTTTCCGGGGCCGGGGAGACTGTAGCCCCTCAAGCCGAGGACAGGGACGCGACATGGGAGGTGCGGGTTGCGGACGACCGTCTGGCGGTATTTCTCGATATGTACCCTGCTGTCGGGAACGGCCTCCCTCCCGACCCGCAAAAGATCTGCGACGAGTTGGAGACTATGGGAGTACGCGCGATCGACCGCGACAGAGTGATGGCGTTGTCCGCGCTGTGCGACTCGGGGTATCCGGCATCCGGCGAGGACGCCGTCGTTGCGCGGGGTGTTCCCGCCGTGGCCCCCGTACCTGGCGAAGTGGAGTTTCTCGTCCTCATGGAAAGAGCGAAGCGCTCCGAGGAAGACGAAGCCCCCGTCGACTGGAAAAACTTGTGGGTTACACCCTCCGTTCGCGAGGGCGACGTGATCGCGCGCATCTACCCTCCGAAGGAAGGCACCGACGGCGTCGATGTCTTCGGCGATCCTCTTCCCGCCGCGTCGCACACATTCTTCCGGATTCGGTACGGCGAAGGAGTGAACGTATCGGTACACGAGGACGGCAGCGTCGAAGTCGCTTCGGCGCGGGTCGTCGGACAGCCTGTGTTCAGCGACAACGTGCTCGATGTGCACCCCCTGCTGGTCATCGACGGCGATGTGAACATGGCGACGGGCAATGTCGAATTTACCGGTTCCGTTCTGGTGACCGGTTCGGTGCTGGAGGGCTTTTCGGTGCGTGCGGGAAAGGACGTAAGCGTGTTCGGATGGGTGTACAACGCCCGCATACAGGCCGAGGGCAGTTGCGTTGTCAAGGGAGGCGCAACAGGGGAGCGAGCGTTCGTCTCCGCGGGGGAGGATGTTCGTATAGGCGTGGTCGAGTACGCCGGCGTCAGCGCCTCGCGAAAGCTCGAGATTTTCGGCTACGCTCTGTTCGCCACGCTCGAAGCCGGTGAATCGGTGTATGTGCAGGGAAGGAACCGAAGAGGAATCGTCGGAGGAAGCTGCATCGCAGGAAGTTGCGTCGAAGCTCTTTCCGCCGGTTCTCCCATGGAATCCTCCACGCTGCTCGAAGCGGGGCGCGATCCGTTCCGAGCGCGCACGCTGCTGGAGCTTGAAAGCAAAAAGGAAGCGTACCGGGCGATGCAGGTGAAGATCGAGAAGGCGATCCTCTCGATCAAGGGAAGCGGGACGTCTCTGGATCTGGAGCGGTTGAACGAGTCCGAGAAGGGAAAACTGCTTCTTTTGGTGCGCTACCACGGCAACATCAAAGACGCCATAGAGTTAATGGCGGCGCGGATAGAAAACGAAAAACGCGCGTCCGTCGCCGAACAGCGCTTCGTCCCGCGCATCCGTATTCGAGACAGAGTCTATCCGAACGTCACGATAAAGCTCTGGGGGCAGAGTTTGGTGCTCAAACAGCAGGAATCCCATGTTTCTTTCTTCATGGACAAAGACAGTTTTTCGATCGCGCGAGGCATTTTCTGAGCGAGGCCTTTTCGGAAGGAGGAGGAAGCCGATGGAACAATGGAACGATGCGGTATTGAAGAGGATCGAGGCGATAGCCTCCGAGGCCGCACGCCGCTCCGACGAGGCGTCTTTGGCGGAGCGGGACGGAACGCTGGATTCGAAGGGATTCGTCTACTACTCGACATCGCGCGGAGTTGCCGTCTGCCGGATGCTTTTCGATACGCGGGGGGCTCCCGAAGATTTTCTTCTGGAGAGCGTTAACCCCGCATTCTGCACGCTCTTCGGCGCGGACTCGGAAAATACGACGGGCCGAAAGGGGAGCGACTTTTTCTTCGGCGGAGGACGGAATGTCCCGGGCCTTGAATTTTTCAGTAAAGCGCTGACCGAGAGAGAATCATTCTCTTTGATGTTGTACCTGGAGAAGTTCGGCAAGGTGTTTGATATACTCGTTTTTTCTCCGGGAGGAGAGATCTTCTGCATGGTCTTCTCCGATGCAAGCAGACATGCTGTTGCCGAAAGGGAACGACGTGAAAACGAGCGTTTTACGGAAAGCGTTCTGGGAAGCGTGGATGTCTGGATAGCGCTGATCGACGAGCAGGGAAGAGTCGTTTTCTGGAATGGTGCGGCGGAGCGAATGTCCGGTATTTCCGCCGAAGAGGCGCTCTCGGGAGGGTTCGATTTTTGGAGTATCTTCTCCGAGGAGGAGAATGTCAGGGAATCCGTTCTCAAGCAACTCGACTGCCGCCGGAACGGCGTGTCGAAATTCCGTTTGGAAACCGGAGTATGTGATGACGCCGGAAAGTGTATCCGTGTAGAATGGACGATACGCACGTGGAATTTCGAGGACGTCGGAGCTGAAGGGCTTCTTTTTCTAGGGCGCGACGTGACCGAAACGCGGCGAATGGAGGAGGAGCTTGAGGAGAGCGAACGGCGGTACGCCGCGGCCTTTCGGGAGACGCGGGCTCCCATGCTGCTCGTCGACCCGGAAACAGGCGCCGTTTGCGACTGCAACGATGCGGCGCTCGCCCTCTACGGTTATTCCAGAGAAGAGATGCTCGCCCTGACGAACAGGGATTTCAATTTGCTTTCGGAGAAAGAACTCCGCAAGAACATGGAAGAGGCGAAGAATCGGGGGAAGAACCGATTCGTCTTCCCGCATCGCCTCAAGAACGGTGAAATCCGTACCGTGGAGGTATACGCTTCGCCGATGCCGTTTCAAGGAAGAACCTATCTCTTTTCAATTCTTCATGATATCACCGAGAAGCAGCGTCTTGAAGAACAGCTCTCCCTCTTCTCCTTCGATTGCGCCTTGCAGGCGAAGATACTCGGCGGCATTTTAGAGAGTTCTTCCGACTACCTCTACGTCTTCGATCGCGGAGGAAGAGCGTGTTTCTCCGGCAAAAAGGGCGCGGCGCTCTTCGACCGGAAACCTGAGGAGATGGTCGGACTTTCATGGGAGTTGCTCGGTATTCCCAAGGAACGGGTCGCCGTGTTCGGCGAACATCTGGCGGAGGTGTTCGCCGGTGGGAGATCGAAATACGGCGTCATCGTTCTTCCGGCAAGAACCGGCGAGATGCCTTTGGAGTACGCTCTGCACGCGGTGTGCAACGACACCGGCGGCGTCGATATGGTTTTTTGCTCGATGCGGCGGGTTCCGTAAGCCGGAAGCGCCTGGGCGGGAAGGAGAAAACGCATGGACGAACTGCGGATGGCCAATCTGGAGAGACTGGTGACGGAGATCGACCACTTCCTCTCCGGGGCGAAGGAGACCGGCGCGTTGCCGACGGAGAGCAAAGACGCGTCATGGGAACTCCGAGTCTCCGATGATCGTCTGCACGCATGGCTGGATACCTACTCTTCGATCGGCGACGGAAATCCTTTGAACGCGGCGGAGATTGTCGCGGCTCTGGAGGAGACCGGACTCCGCTCTCTTGATCGCGAAAAAGTTCGGACCATCGTTGAACGATGCAACAACGGCGGCGAAGTAACGGACTCCGATGCCTTGGTAGCGTCGGGAACGCCTCCGGTCGACCCGGCGGAGGGGAAGATAGAATTTCTCGTACCCTTCGAGAAGGTCAAGCTGGTCGACGAAACCGACGACCGCGCGATCGACTGGAAAAACATCTGGCGTATCCCTATCGTCCATGCCGGCGACATGATCGCCAAGGTGCGTCCTCCTCGTGACGGAATAGAAGGTGTCGACATCTACGGTCAGCCGCTTCCTTCGCGCCGTCCGGCGCCTTTTCGGGTGAAGTTCGGAGAGGGCGTCGTCGTCTCCGAGGAGGCCGGCCTTACGGAAGTGCTCACCGCCCGCGACGTAGGGCAGCCCGTCTTCCGCGGCGGCGAGCTGGACGTGCTCCCGGTCCTTGTGATTCCGGGCGATGTCGATCTGCTGTCCGGAGATATAGACTTCATAGGTTCGGTGGTCGTCCGCGGTTCGGTGACGGAGGGTTTTTCCGTGAGGGCAGGGCGGGATGTCTCTGTAACGGGCTCCGTCTACAACGCGCGCATCGAGGCTGCGGGAAGTTGCATCGTCGAAGGAGGCATCGTCGGCGAACATTGTGAAATCCGGGCGGGGGAGGATATCCGCGCGGGGTTCGTGGAGTACGGTCTGCTCGTCTCCGGCGTGAACATCGAAATTTTGGGCTACACCCTCTTCGCCGCGCTCGAAGCAAGGCAATCCGTCCTCGTGCAGGGGAAGAACCGGCGAGGGATCATCGGCGGCGTTACGACCGCCGGAACGACGATCAAGACGCTCTCGGCCGGTTCCGCCATGGAGCCGAAAACTTTGCTCGAAGCGGGGCGCGATGCGGTCAGAAACAGAAATATCGCCGAATTGACGGCGAAGAAGGCGGAGCTTGAAGCGATGAAAACGAAGATCGAACAGGCCATGCTCTCGATAAAACGCCCCGGCCTCGGTTTCGATCTGGAGCGTCTTTCGGAGGAGGAGAAGGGGAAGCTCTTTCTTCTGGCGCGCTACCACAAAAAAGTCGGCGGAAACATGGCCGAGTTCGCGGGAAAGATCGAGGATGAAAAACGGGCGATACTCGCTGAAAGAAAAGGAACTCCGCTCATCAAAATCCGGGATAAGATTTACGCGAACGTCACGCTGAAGATTTGGGAGTCCCAGATAACTGTTTCTTCTGCGGAGTTGAGCGCAGGCTACTATTTTGACCGGAAGAACGGAAACATACAGAAGGGGCTGTATTGAGCCGAGTTTCGGCGGAGAGGGGTTGGATTGAGTGGAGAACTGGGACGACAGCCTTTTAGATCAATTGGAAGAGCTGAACGAGATCGTCCGGAAAGCTGAAGAAGAAGGGGTCGCCTGCGAGGACTTTTCGGATAACGGCGAGCACGCTCTCTGCAAAGCGGTCCTCTGGAGCATGGAACAAGCGGTTTCCGTGTATCGCCTTCTTTACGACGATTCCGGCGAAGTTGAGGATTTCATCTGCGAGAAGGTCAATCCCGCCTTTGAACACGTTTCCGGTATTTCGGCGGAAAGGGCCGTGGGCAGGAAGGGGAGCGAGATCTTCGGAGAGAAGGTTCCGTATTTCGATGTCTTTGTCCGCGTCGCCGAGACAAGAAGCAAGGTGCGGTTCAAAGCGCACTACCCGAAGATCGGCAAGTATTTCGACATGTGGGTTTTCTCTCCCGAATGGGGGCGAATCGCGCTCGTCTTCAGCGACGTGACGGATTCGGTGCTGGCGGAGAGAGAACGCCGGCTCGACCGGCGCTTCCTCGACGAGATACTTGACGGCATGAACGTCTGGTTGATGATCTTCGACAAGCGCTGGAACCCTATCCTTTGGAATAAAGCGGCCGAACGGCTGAGCGGTTATTGCAGCGAAGAGGCCCTGTCTCCGGATGCTCGCGTTTTGGAGAAGCTCTTCCCGGAAGATCTCTACCGGGAGTACGTGCTTGAGGGGATGAATCGCTTGGCAAACGGAGCGGCGGGTTCTTCCGGGGAATTGGAGACGGAGGTTTCCGTGAGCGGCGGCCGAACCCGCACGATCGCCTGGACGTGCAGTCGATGGAAGAGCGAAGAGGAGAACGAGGAAGGCGTCATCGCCGCCGGGAGAGATCTAACGGAAATACGCGCGTTGGAAGGAGCCCTCAGAGAGAGCGAGCGACGCTACTCGTCGATTTTCCTCAACTCCAACATGGTGATGCTCATCATCGATCCGGAAGAGTGCAGAATTTTGGACTGCAACGACGCAGCCTGCCGTTTCTATGGCTACTCCAGGGAGGAGCTGGCCGGCATTTGCTTTTTCGAGATCAACATATCTCCCCCGGCGGAACTCAAGCAGTATTTACAGCGGATTCGCAACGGCGAACGGAACAGCTTCGTCTTCTTTCACCGCCGCAAAGACGGAGTCGTACGGAAGGTGGAAGCGCAGGCTTCTCCCCTGCTCTACGACGGCAAGGTGCTCGTTTTCTCTCTTGTGCGGGAGATAGCCGAGAGCGAAAAGAAGCATGAAGGCGTCTTTCCGCAGTAACGAGCGAAGCGCGCTTCCTCCTCCCCCGTTCGACGACGTCCGACGGAGTTGCGCCCGTCTCCTTCACTGGAGCGATCCCCTTCTGAACGATGCGGAGCGCAGCAGTTCGCGGGATGCCGTCGATGACTTCCTCCTGCGCGATGCGGAGCTTTTGCAGGGAGCGCTGGAGCGAATCAGGAGCGAGGAAGGAGATGACATCCTCCGGAGCGTTCCCTACTGGGAGGGCTGGTATCTGAATTGTAGAGAACCGTTGCCGGTTTATGCCAACCCCTTCTATATCTTCGATCCCGACTCCCTTCCGGGCGAAGAGAATCCCTTCCGCCTCGCGGCTCGTCTGGCGCTTGCGGCTGCGTCCCTCTGTACAACGATAGATCGCGGGGAACTCGAACCCGACGTACTGCGGGGAGAACCCCTCTGCATGAAGAGCTTCACCTCGATTTTCCGCGCATCCCGCAGTGCGGCGGTTCCTCGAGATCTCCCGATCCAAGGAAACTCGGAGAGTCTTGCGGGCAGAAGCGCGATCATTCTCTCGAAAGGTTCTTTTCATCTCCTTGAACTGATCTCGCCCGGCGGAGAGCCGCGCCCTTTAGAAGAAACCTCCGAACTGCTCGAACGTATTGCGGCGACCGGCGCTTCCGGGGATCTTTCTCCGGGGTTGCTGACTTGTCTTCCTCGCGATGAAGCCGCGAGAGGGCGAGTACTGTTGCGCGCCTCTTCGGAGGAAAACTCCCGCCTTCTGGATATGGTCGAGCACGCCCTTTTCGTTCTGCGCCTGGATTCTCCCTGCGGAGGGCGGCCGGAGGAGGCCGCGCATCGTTTCCTCTTCGACGAGGGGAAGAACGCATGGTACGAGAAGGCGCTGCAGATCATCGTCACGGTGGACGGATGGGCGGGGATCAACTTCGAGCACTCGGCGCGCGACGGCACGCACATGGGACCGCTCGTGAAGACGGTTCTGGAACGCGCGCACGCTGCGGGAGGAACCGCGAAGAATCTCTCCGAACCCCTTCCTCTCCGTTTTTACCTTTCCCCGGAGTCGCGCGCCTTCCTCGGGGAGGCCGAGAAGAGCGCCTGCGAGCTTTCGCGAAGACGTCGCCAGAGCGTTCTCCGCGTTTCCTCCTTCGGAAGCGATCTTCCGAAGCGTGCCGGCGTCAGCCCCGACGCCTTCGTACAGCTTGCGCTTCTTCTTGCGGGACGTATGACCCGGGGAGAGTGGAGAAGCGCGTACGAGTCCGTCCACATGCGCCGTTTCGCCGGAGGACGGACCGAGGGAACCCGTCCGCTCACCGGGGAAGCCGCCGCCTTTCTCGACGCGCTGTGCTCGGGTGCGTGCGACCGGTTGTCTCTTCGACCTCTCCTGCTCGCGGCGAGCGTGGCCCACAAGGAACGAATAGAGGAATGCCTGTCCGGCAGAGGAACGGAGGGGCACCTCGGCCTTCTTCGGGAGATATGGCGTATGCGCGGCACGGAACTCGGTATCGCCGCCGAACCAGGAATTTACTCTTCTCCGGCATGGACGAAGCTGACGTCATGTTCTCTCTCGACGAGCACGACGACCGGGGAAGTGCTTGCGCTCGCCGGGTACGGCCCGGTCCAGAGAGGCTGCCTTTCCGTTCGTTATCTTTCGAGAAACGAGAGCTTCGTCTTCCACATCGCCTCCTGGGCGGAGGACGGCGACCTGAACGAACGGTTCGCCGCGGCGCTCGAAGAAGCGCTTCGTCTTCTCGCTTCCGTCCTCTAGCTTTCGAAAAAATTTCTGAAAAATAAAAAAATCTTATTCTGCGAAAGTATAAGAAAAAATCCGCCTTGTTTCTCAAGGCGGATTGGGGTGTTGTTCAAAATATTATAAAAGTATATTAGTGGATCGGGACGTTTCCCGTTTTGTCCTGGAACTTGCGAAGGAATACGTGCGCGTTCTGCAGCGTGTCTTTCGCTCGTGCGAAAGTGAAGCGATCCAGTAACTTCCTCGCGTCGTCTTTTTTCCCCTCCTCGATAAGACGCAGGGCTCTCTCCTCGACCGTCGCGGCGCCGATCATCGCCGCCGCCCGCTCTCCTTCCCAGAAACTCCTGAGTATGCTGAAAAGAAGATCATGCTCCGTATCCGTGATCTTCTGGAGCATACGGAAAGTCCACCATGCCGAAGTAGCTCCGTAGGCGCTGTTGACGTTCATGAACTCGTCCGGAACGGAAGAGGCTCCCGCATAGACGGGGAAGTAGCCGGAGTAGCCGGGAACAGCCATTGCATACCAGAGAACGTTCCCGACGTCCGCGGGTATATTCCCCCGCAGATGCGCCACTGTGGAGGATTGACAGAGATTCGTCCGGATCGCTCTGGGAATGAGCAGCTTGTCGGTGACATCCTCCCACGGCTCGATATGGTTGATCGGTTTGTGATACTTGGTCGTTCCTTCGTAGGCGTCCGTTAAGACCAGCATAAGATCCGCCGGAAGAAGCGCTCCGGTTTTTCCCTTCAGAAGAGCGTACGCCCTCTCCTCCCTGTCGATGTCGTACGGGGAACTCATACGGACGGGATCGCCGTACGAGGCTTTGAAGTTAAAGGGTTTTCCCTTCGACGGATCGAACCAGCCTTTTTTTTGCGCCGTGTCGAGGAGTCCCTTGCTTGCTATATCGTACTCTTCTCCGATGGTGAAACGGTTTGCGATCACAAGAACCTCGTCGTCTTTCACTCGGCGCGCCACCCAGTTTTTCGATGTGGTCTCGACAATCCACGCTTCATCGGGGTCGGCGAGGCAGTATGTCAAACCTCCCCAGTCGGCCTGAGAATGCGTATCGATGATTTTTCCTATGAACTCGACCGCTTCCCGCGCCGTTTTTGCCCGTTCGAGGATGAGCTGTCGAAGAGCGTACCTGCGGACTCCCTGACCCGGAAGATTTTCTTCTTTTGAATACATCCAGTTGCAGCTCATGGTAAGACCGAATTCGTTCATACCGACGAGAACGGAGTCGTAGGAGCGGGATTCTGCGGCTATTCCGAGCCCGGACGTTCCAAATGCGTTGCCCGAGGCCCAGTATCCGTAGGTGACATCCGGAAGCTCAAGAGAGACGTACGGAACATCAACGGTACTTCCCTTCCGATGTGTGGCGGCCGGGACGGGCCATAAGCGCCCTACGGCGGTGAACCCCATATCTTCGTTATGTCCGTGAAGCACGGAGCCGTCCGCAGTCGTATTCTTACCCGCCAGAATGGTGGTACACCCTTCGCTTGTCACAGGAATCAGAATCAAGATCACAATCAGCATAAGTATCGATCCTCGAAACCTCATTGTTCTCTCTCCTTTCTTTCACATTCCCTACGCTCCGTCATATCGGTGAAAAACCGACGAACAGAGTCTCCCGTCGTAGTAGCGCGCAGTAAATATAGAACACACCCCGGAAAAACTGCGCTTCACTCCTGAGAACGCCATGAACACACCAGGAGCGTTGAGCATTAAATCAGCCGATGTACGTAAAAGGCGAAGAAGGACATCGTGGCGCGATAGAAGGACGTTCCTCCTAGATAAGAAGCAAAAACACCATTTTTAAATATCGACGAAGTTTTTCCTTCTCAAATAATAGGTGCAAAAAATAGACTTGTCAAGTAGATAGGGTATATTGCAGCATCTTGTTCCGTCCGGAGACATTGTCGAGGGTATACCGAGCGGAGAAGATGTAAGACGGTTTTTAAATTTTGACAAATCACAGACTTGCTGCTATAGTGCATGGTATTCTTCTATGGGAAAATTAATTTCCTATACGGAAACGAGAGGTGCGCGTGAGCAGTCTGGAAAAAGCGTTGCTTCTTCTGAAACGTCTTGGCGAACCGCCGTATGAACTCGGCCTTTCCGAGATCGCTTCCCATGCCGGCATCGGGAAGAGCGGGGCATACAAGCTGCTCCGGACGATGCAGGAGCAGAACTTCGTTATTCAGGATCATTCTTCCAAAAAATACCATCTCAGCCCCATCATGCTTCGGCTCGGCAACGTGTACGGTCACTTCAAGGGGATCGGCGAGACGGCGCCTCCGATACTTGCGCATACTTCCAAATCTGTCGGCGAGACCACGTATATCACGATCTGGGAGGGCGACCGCGCTTTCCCGGCCTACAAGCACAGAGTGCCGGGAGGCGTGTACGACGTGAACGACTTTATCGGCAAGAGCATCCCGCTGAACTCGGGAGGCTCCGCGATGCTTTTGTGCGCCTACCAGGACCAGGAGCATATCCGGAGTCTTCTCGACGCTTCGGAGCTGGAACGCCGCACACCGTACACGCTTGTCGACAGAGAACTTTTAATGGAGGAGTATCGGAAAATCCGCGAGCAGGGGTACGCCCTGGAGGACGAGGTGTTCACCATCGGCGTGCTGTCGCTGGCCGTTCCCGTCTTCGACCGGGAGAGAGCGGTCCGTATCTCTCTCGCCATGGCCGCGCCCAAGAAGCACGCGACGGAGGGGAAAGTCGTCGAATGGCTTCATCTTCTGAAGGACGGCGCCGAGGAGCTTTCGTACAAGCTCCAGTTCAGGCGCTGACGCCGTGAAAGGAGGCGTTGCGGGGGAAAATGACTGCGCGGAAAAGGTTTGTTCCAGGCATGAATGATTCTGAAAGGAGCGATGTCATGATGAGAAGAAAAAGCTTTGCGTGCGGAGTTCTGGGAGCGTTCGTTCTCGGGTTGCTGTTGACGGGAGTTTTCGCGCTGCCGTCCGCCGCGGCGGAGAAACTGGTGCTGAAAGTTGCGGGAATCTCCTCTCCGGAGTACAGGGGAAGCAAATCCCTCGAAGCCATCAAGGAGATCGTCGAGAAGGGGACGGAGGGACGGGTGATCCTCGATCTGTTCCCTGCGAACCAGCTCGGCGACTATACGCAGGTTTTCGAGGAGATCCGGCGGGGCACGATCGAGATGGGACTCATCTTCCTCCCCAGCCAGTTCGACCCCATGCTCGAAGTGGGCTCGCTTCCCTTCCTCGCGTCCACGGGCGAAGGGATGCAGAAGCAGCTCTCCCCGGGTTCCTACGTGTATTCGATCATCGAGGAGTCGCTTGAAAAGTTGGGCGTGCACCTCCTCCGGATCTACGGCGACGGGTTCGTCGGCGTCGGTCTTGCGAAACAGCCGAAAAACCATGCGAAGGCCGGGGTGGACAAGGACGCCATGATCCGTGTCGCGCCGCTCGCCGTCTACAAGGAGACCGCGGAGGACCTCGGATTCCGGACGACCTCCATCCCCTACGCGGACACGTACAGCGGCATCCAGACGGGCGTCTGCGACGGCTGGATAGGCGGTTCCTCCCAGATCAACTACCTGAGCTTCCGCGACGTCATAAAATACTACATCCCCTATAACTGCCTCTTCGACCAGACGGCGTACATCGTCGGTAAGAAGGTGTGGGAGAAGATCTCCCCCGAGGACCGCAACGTGCTCGTCGACGCGGTGAACGCGCAGGCCGACAAGAGCTTCGCGGACAGCAACGCGGAGGACCTTGAGTACCAGAAGAAACTGGCGGAGGCGGGAGTGGAGATCCTGCCGATAACCGCGGAGGAGATGGCCGCGATCGCCGAGCATGTGCGCGCGACGACATGGCCCAAGCTCGAGAAGACCTACGGAAAGGAAACGCTGGAGAAGATCAGGGAATCGCTGCAATAAAACGACGCCGCGCGCGGGGCGTCGCCGCCCCGCGCATCACTGGAGGGGGTTGCCGTGAGTTTCGTCGAGACCGTCAGATCGTCCTTTATCTGGAAGTTTCTGCTCAAACTGCAAAAAGCGCTTCTCGTCCTGAGCAGCTGTTTCGTGGTGCTGATCATGTGCGTCGCGGCGCTGCTGCGGTACGTGTTCAAGACCGATCTGTTCGGGATAGAGGAGATCGTTGTGATCGCGGCCTTTTGGCTGTATTTCATAGGAAGTTCGTACGGCGTGTACGACAAGAGCCACGTGAAGGCGGACATCATCCCGCAAATGCTCTCCGTGCGTGCGCAGGCATTTCTGAGCGTGCTGGTCAACCTGACGATCGCCGCGCTCTGCATTCTCTTTACCGTGTGGGCCGTCGACATGGTGTGGTACAGCTATGTCTGGATGCCGCGCACGACAGGACTCAGAATACCCGTCTTCATCTCCCAGACGTCGGTGCTTTTCGGCTATGCGCTCATGTCCCTGTACGCCGTCGTCTATTTTTTCGAAGATCTTTTCTCCTTCATTGCGATGAAGAAGGAGGGAGCCTCCCGGTAGGGAGCGCATCTTACAGCCGACCAGGCTGTTCCGCGGCGTCTGCACGATGGCTGCGGAGCGCCCGGCCGGCGCACTGGAGGAAACACGAATGGCGATTACCATTGCGCTTCTGCTTATAATCGCGACGCTGCTGCTCGGGCTGCCCGTTCCCTTCTGCTTCATGCTCTCGACAACCTTCATGGTGATTACCCACGGTTACGACCCGTCCTTTTTGCTCCCCTACGCCTTCAGTCAGATGAGTTCGATCGTCCTGCTGGCCATCCCGCTCTTCATCATGGTGGGCGGGATGATGGACAGGGGAGGCATAGGCACGTCGCTCGTCAACTTCGTCGACGTCTTCGTCGGCCGCGTCAAGGGCGGACTCGGCGTGGTCTCCGTGGTCTCCTGCGCCGTCTTCGGTTCCATCTCGGGAAGCTGCGCCGCCACTCTCTCGTGCATCGGCTCCATCATGTTCCCCCGCCTCAGGGAGAACGGCTACCCGATGGGGCACAGCGCCGCGCTCGTTTCGTGCGCCGCGCCGCTCGGCCTGCTGATCCCGCCGAGTTCGCAGATGATTCTCTTCGCCTGGGTGGGGCAGCAGTCGGTGCTCGCGTGCTTTCTTGCCACGGTGGGGCCCGGCATCGTTCTTATGATTCTGCTCAGCATTTTAAATATCATAATGCTCCGCAACGACCCGAACGTGAAGGTCGCTCCGCGCATTCCCTTCCCCGAGACGATGCGGCTTCTGGGGAATCGCGGAAAAAAGGCGCTCCCTGCGCTCTTCATGCCGTTCATCGTCCTCGGAGGAATCTACGGAGGCATCATGACGCCGACGGAGGCCGCAGCGGTTGCCGTGCTCTACTCGGTGCCGGTGGGGTTCTGGATCTACAAGGGACTCGACCGGAGCAACTTCATGGAGGTGATCATCGAGACGGCGACTACCACCGGCGTCGTGATGCTGATGATGTACTGCATCATGATGCTCAGCCGCATCTACGTCCAGGAACGCCTTCCGGCCATGATCATCTCCTCTCTCACCGCGCTGTCGAGCAACAAGTACGTGCTCATGCTGATGATCAACCTCTTCATGATCATTATAGGCATGATCATGGACGATGTGAGCGCGATGCTGCTCTGCACTCCGATACTGCTCCCGGTCGTCGTCTCCCTGGGGATTCACCCCATTCACTTCGCCGCGATCATCGGGACGAACCTCGGCTTGGGGAACGTGACGCCGCCGACGGCGCCGACGCTCTACTTCGGCGGGCGCATGGCGAAGACGCCCGTTTCGCAGATGATGAAACCGGCCATGATCTTCATCCTCTTCGCATGGCTGCCGACGCTTCTGGCGGTGACCTTCCTGCCGGAACTTGCTCTCTGGCTGCCTCGCCTTGTGCTCGACGGCCGGCTCTAGGAGGCGTCCGATATGAATATGGAGTATTTGAAAGATAAACCGGTAGCGGTTCTCGGCGGCGGGGCGACGGCGCGCGGGCATGCCGCCTGTACGGCGCTCGCCGGGCGTGAGGTGCGCCTTTACGAGCTGCCCGAGTTCTTCGAGGGGCTGGGGTGCATCGCGGACAAGCGCGAGATACGAGTCGGCGGAAGGCAGGAGAGCCTGTACGGATTCAAGCGCGAGGGGTTGGCGAAGATCGACGTTGTCACCGACGATATGGCGAAGGCCGTCCGCGGCGCCGGGATCGTCGTCGTCAGCTTCCCCGCCGTGGGGTACACAGCCTTTCTTGAGCGTCTGATCCCGCATCTTGAGGATGGAATGGTCGTGCATTTCACGACGGCGAACTTCGGCTCGCTGCTCTTCCGGAAGATGCTCCGCGAAGCCGGGTGCGCGAAGAAGATCGTCGTCGGCGAGTGGAGCAGCCAGCCCTACGGCATCCGGATCAAGAGCATGGGCGGGCAGCAGATGCCCGAGGTGAGCGTCAACTACTGGGCGATCACGCTGCGCGGGGCGGCGCTGCCGATGACGGACCAGGAGGCCTTTTTCGAATCGAAGCGCTACCTCCCGTCGCTCGACTCCGTGGAGCACCCCGTCCAAGGGGATACCGTCGCGGACGTCGGTTTCAGCAATGTCAACCCTATCCTGCACTGCCCTGGGTCCATCCTCGGCGTCGGCGCGATGGAGAACTGGGGCGTCGTCTACGGCGAGAACAAGTACGATTTCTCCATTTACTCGCACGCATACTGCCCTTCGATCTCGAAGGTGCAGCTCGCCCTCTACCGCGAAGAGTGCGCCATCGCCGAAGCGATGGGGGTCGGCATTCAGGACTTTCCGGAGAAGGCCTTCTTTTCGAGGTCGAACATTCTGGGGTCGGAGCACATGGGGGAGAAGTTCGTCGTCCCCTTCGAGGAGCAGTACACGCTGGCGATGGGAACGGGGCCGTTCTCCATCCACAACCGCTACATCACCGAGGATATTCCCGTCGGCTGTCACATCTATTTGGAGCTGGCGAAAAAGTTCGGAATCCAGGTTCCGGTCATCGAGTCCATGATCACGCTCGCCTCCGTTATGACCGGGACGGACTTCCGGGCCACCGGCGTAACTCTTGAGGATCTGGGAATCGCCCACATGGAGAAAGAAGCGCTGAACGCCTGGCTTCGGGAGGGAATCTATGCTTGAGGAGAGGGGAAGCGTTCCGAAGAAGCACGCGGAAAGCGGCCTCTATCGGCTGCTGCTCGACATGCTGCGGATTCCGAGCGTCTCTCCCTCGCCCGAGCACGAGAACCACATCGCACGTTTTCTGTACGACCGTCTCGCGCCGCTACCGTACTTTAAGGAGCACCCGGAGGACCTCCGTCTTCTTCCACTCGACGGCGACCCATTCGGGCGGCATTTCCTCTATGCCATCGTCCGGAAGGATCGCCCGACTGCGGATACGCTGGTCCTCGCGGGGCACATGGACGTCGTGAGCGCGGAGGCGTGCGGCGAACTTGCGTCCTTCGCGTTCGATCCGGAGGAGTACACACGACGTCTGCATGTCGCCGCCATGCCGGGGGATGCGCGCCACGATCTCGAGAGCGGCGAATGGCTCTTCGGGCGCGGCGTGGCCGACATGAAGAGCGGACTTGCCGCAGGAGTCGACCTGCTGATGGAGGAAGCCCGTAATCCGCAAGGGCTCGACGCGAACCTGCTGCTGCTCGCGGTTCCCGACGAGGAGAACAACTCCGCCGGGATGCTTGCCGCATCGGTGGAACTTGCGCGCATACAGAGAGAGGATGGCCTTCGGTACCTTGCGTGCATCGAGCTTGAACCCACTTTTGCGACGGGGGAAACGGCTCTTCCGTCCATCTACCTTGGCAGCATCGGGAAGATCAACACCTTTTTTTTCTGCTCTGGAAAAGAGACGCACGTCGGGGAGTACTACGAGGGGTTCGGCGCCGCGCCGGTGATCTCCCGGATCAACCTCGAACTCGAAGGCAACCCGGAGTATGCGGATTCGCTCGGCGGAAGAGCGTACCCGCCGTTCGGCTGCATGCGTCAGACGGACCTTCGGAGGGAGTACTCGGCGACGATTATGACGCGCGCCTTCTCCTTCTACAGCTACCTCACGGCGACGAAGCTGCCGGGGCGCATCCTCGCAGAAATGCGCGCCGTCGCGGAAAAGGCGCTGCGGGAAGCGATAGAGGCGCATGAGCGCAACGCCGGTACGTTCGCGAGGAAGAACGGGGCGGAACGTCCTTCGAGAAAGTGGAGTTCCATGGCGCTCTCGTACGAGGAGGTGCGCCGCATGGCGGAGGCGAAACTGAGCGCGGGGTTCCCCGGCTTCGTCGAAGAGGTTCTTTCCCGGACGCCTTCCGGGGCCGACGAACGGACGAAGGCCGTCGCGCTCGTCGAAGGCATGGTCGAGGCCTGCGCGCTGGCGGGACCACTTGTCGTCTTCGGCTTTCTGCCGCCGTGGTACCCTCACCGCGCGAACCTCGGCGTCGCGGAAGGAGAGCGCCGGATGGAGCGTGCGGCGCGCGAGACGGTGCGGGAGGCGCGCGAACGGTTCGGGCTGACGGTGGAAACACGTCCGTTCTTCGAAGGGGTTTCCGACCTCAGCTACTGCGGTTTTCAGGGCGAGGCGCTGGAGATGGCGACGTTCGCCGGCAACATGCCCGGCTGGAAACGGCTCTACGGCCTGCCGACGGAGGCGCTTGCGGAGCTGGACATCCCGATTTTGAACTTCGGCCCGCTCGGGAAGGACGCCCACAAAAACACGGAACGCCTGCACCTTCCGTACTTCGTGGAGGTCTTCCCGAAGCTCCTGCGTTTCCTCGTCCGGAGAGTTGCGGAAAAGGGAGAAAGGTAACTCTTCTTCGCTGATTTTTTTCTTTGCAACCGCTTGCATAGATTTCGAGAGTGTGCTATCATTCCCCCAGCTCGAAGAGAGGGGGAAGGCGCCATGTACAACACTATCTGTCGGTCGCGTGTTCGGAGCGCTTCTCTTTCTGTTGTCGGAAAAAATGTCGGAGCCTTTCTCCCGTCGGGAGAGGGGCTCTTTTTTTACGGAAGGGAGATGGGATCGTGGTGAAAGCGCAGTCAGGACAACTGTGGACGGAGAAGGCGACGGTCATGACGGAGGGGGATATGGAGCGGGTGCTCCGGCGTATCGCCGTCGAGATCGTCGAGCGGAACAAGGGACTCGACGACGTGGTGCTTCTGGGAATTCAGCGTCGCGGCGTGCACCTCGCGGCCCGATTGAGGGAGATCTTCAAGGCCGAAGAGAAGGTGAAAGTCCCGGCGGGCGAGCTGGATATCACGCTCTACCGCGACGACATCTCGACGCTTGCGGACCAGCCCGTGGTGCACAGCACCTCGCTCCCCGGCGACATCACGGGGAAGCGCGTGGTGCTGGTGGACGACGTCCTCTTCACGGGACGGACCATCCGCGCCGCGCTCGACGCGATCACCGACCTCGGGCGTCCGGAGCGCGTGCAGCTCGCCGTGCTGGTGGACCGAGGGCACAGGGAGCTGCCTATAGCCGCGGACTACGTCGGAAAGACGATCCCCACCTCGCGCTCGGAGAACGTCGAGGTGCGGGTGAAGGAACTCGACGGCACGGACGGCGTCGTCATCTGCGAACGGAACGGAGGTGCCGGGCATGGAGTGGAGGCATAAGGACCTCATCAGCCTCGAAGGCTGGACGAGAGAGGAGCTGCACTTCTTTCTGGAGCAGGCGGACTACATGGACGAGCTGATGAACCGCCCGATCAAGAAGGTCCCCGCGCTGCGGGGAAAGATGGTGGTGAACTGCTTCTTCGAGAACTCGACGCGGACCAGGGTCTCCTTCGAGCTGGCCGAGAAAATGCTCTCCGCCGACGTGGTGAACTGGTCGGCCTCCGGATCGAGCACGAGCAAGGGGGAGACGCTCCGCGACACGGTCTGGACGCTCGAAGCGATGGGCGCCGACGCGGTGGTGGTGCGTCACGGCGCGGTTGGCGTCCCAGACTACCTCTCGAAGAAGCTGCACCGCGCCTCGGTCTTCAACGCGGGGGACGGGACGAACGGCCATCCCACCCAGGCGCTGCTCGATCTGCACAGCGCTCGGAAGAAGCTCGGCGACCTCGACGGCGCGAAGATGGCCATGATCGGCGACGTGCTCCACAGCAGAGTGGCGCGCTCCGACATCCAGGCGTTCCGGAAGATGGGCGTATCCGTGACGCTCAGCGGTCCTGCGACGCTGATGCCCGAAGATACCGCTTCGCTCGGCGTCGAGTATGTGTCCGACGCGCGCGAAGCGGCCAGGGGGGCCGACATCCTCTACTTCCTGCGGATACAGCGCGAGCGGCAGGAGGACGGGCTCATCCCCTCCATCGACGAGTACCACCGGCGATGGGGTGCGACGGATTCGCTCGTCGCCCTCGCCTCGCCGAAGGCCGCGGTGATGCATCCGGGGCCGATGAACCGCGGAGTGGAGATCGCTTCCTCCGTGGCCGACGGCCCGAACAGCGTGATTCTGGGTCAGGTCCGGAGCGGCGTCGCCGTCCGGATGGCCCTGCTCTACCTTTGCCTTGGAGGTGCGCGATGACCATTCTGCTCAAGAACGCGAAAATATTCGACGGGAGGAGCCTCGGCGGCGAGTGCGAAGACATCCTCGTCAAGGACGGCGTGATCGCCCGCAGGGGTTCCGGCCTCCCCGAGGACGGCGCGGAGGTCTACGATCTCGGCGGAAAGCTGGTCTGCCCCGGCTTCATCGACCTGCACGTCCACTTTCGCGACCCGGGGTACGAGTGGCGCGAGGATACGGAGAGCGGCGCGCGCGCGGCGGCGGCGGGGGGGTACTCCACCGTCGTGACGATGCCGAACACGGAGCCCGCAGTGGACAACCCCGTCACGGTCGAGTACCTTCTCGCCCGGGGGAAACGGGCCGGAGGCGCGCGAGTGCTGCCTTCCGGCTGTGTGAGCAAGGGGCGGCAGGGCAAGCAGCTCGCCGAACTCGGCCTGATGGCGGAGTCGGGAGCGGTCCTCTTCACCGACGACGGCTCCCCGGTGTGGGACGCGAAGCTGCTGAAGACGGCGCTGCTGTATAGCAAGGATCTCGATGTGCGGATCATGGAGCACCCCGAGGAGCCCTCGCTGACGGCGAAGGCGCACGTAAACGAAGGCGTGGTCTCGGCCTCCAGCGGTCTGAAGGGGTGGCCCGCCTCGGCGGAGGTCATCGACATCCAGCGGGGCATCGCGCTGAGCCGCGAGACGGACGCCCCCATCCACTTCACGCACGTGAGCACGGAGCTGGGAGTGGACGCGGTGCGGCAAGCGAAAAAAGAAGGGCTTCCGGTGACCTGCGACGTGACGCCGCACCACCTCTCGCTGGACGAGAACTGCATCCTCGTCAGCCGCTTCTCCTCCACGTACAAGGTGAACCCGCCGCTGCGGACGCGCAAGGACGTCAAGGCGCTCTGGGAGGCCATCGCGGACGGCACGGCCGACGCGATCGTCACGGACCACGCCCCCTACCACATGGACGAGAAGGACGTTCCGTTCCAGGAAGCGCCCTGCGGCATCGCTTCGATCGAGTGCTCTGTCGCGGTGGTGCTGGATACCTGGCTTAAGCTGGGCGAGCCGGTCGCGCTGGAGCACCTGCTCTCCCTCTTCACATCGGGTCCCGCCGCGCTGCTTCCGCGCCCGTGGCGCGCGCTCGGCGCGATCAAAGAGGGCGCTGCGGCGGATATCACGGTGCTCGACCTCGACGCGATGAAGCGGGTGGATGTGAACGAGTGGAAGAGCAAAGCGCGCCTCTGCCCCTGGGACGGCGAGATGTTGCAGGGGTGGCCGGTGATGACGCTGGTTGAAGGGAACGTGCGGATGAACCGCCTGGAGGATGGCGAATGACCTGCGGAGGGAGCGCGCCCCGGGACTATGAAGCGAAAGTCGCCGGCGGCCGCGCCCTGGGCGACGGCTCCGGCCTGCTCGCGGTGGAGTGCGAAGATATCGCCTCCGCCGCGGAGCCGGGGCAGTTCGTGATGGTGCGCCCCGGAAGTTGCGGCGACCCCTTTCTGGGGCGTCCGCTGGCCGTGGCGGCTGCCTCCGGCGGGATCTTCAAGATGCTTTACAGAGTCGTCGGAAGAGGGACGGAGCTGCTCGCCTCGAAGCGCCAGGGGGATTCGCTCGTCGTCCGCGGCCCGATAGGGAGAGGGTTCTTTTCCTCGCGCGGCGACACGCCCCTGCCGAAGAAAGTGCTCCTCGCGGGGGGCTCGGTCGGTGCGGCGCCGCTGCTCTTCGCGGCGCGGCGCCTTGGAATGGCAAAAATCGCGGGCGTCTCGATGGGTGTCGCGGGAAGAGGGTGGGAGGGGTTTGCCGAATGGCTGAAGGAGTCCTTCCCCGGAGTCGACCTCTTCTCCGACGACGGAAGCGTCGGGACGAGGGGAACGGCGCTCGACGGCCTCCCCCCCGAACTTCCCGCCGATACTGAGGTCTGGGCCTGCGGTCCGCAGGGGATGCTTCGGGCGCTCGCGGCGAAGTACCCCGAGGACGGCACGCGGATCAGAGTGGCGCTTGAGTCCAGGATGGCGTGCGGCATGGGCGGATGCCTCGGGTGCGTCATCCCGACCGCGCGCGGCAACAGAAGGGTCTGCGTGGACGGCCCGGTCTTCACTGCGGAGGAGGTGCTGTGGAATGAATTTGCGGACTGAGATGCATGTCCCGCTCGGCGGACTGAACCTCGAATCGCCGGTGATCATCGCGTCCGGAGTCTGGCCGTACGAGGCGGAACTCTGGTCTCCCGAGCGGCTGGAAGGCGTCGGCGCGCTCTGCACCAAGGCCGTCAGCCTGAACGGGAGGGCGGGGAACAAGGGCGTCCGCGTCCGGGAGACGCCCTGCGGCATGCTGAACAGCATCGGCCTGCAGAACGGCGGGGTGCGTTCCTTCCTCGACGACTACCTCCCCCTCGTCCGGGGCGCGAACCGCCCCTTCCTCGTGAACCTCGTCATGGAGTCCGAGCGCGAGGTGCGGGAGAGCATCGCCGCGCTCGCGGAAGTTCCCGGCATCCCCGCCATCGAGCTGAACATCTCCTGCCCCAACGTGGACGGCGACGGCATGGCGTGGGGGATCTCGGCCGAAAGCGCCGCGAAGGCGGTGCGCATCGCGCGAAGCGAGTGGAAGGGCGCGCTGTGGGTGAAGCTCACCCCGCAGTCGCCGGACCTCGCCGGAGTGGCGAAGGCCGCCGAGGCGGAGGGCGCGGACGCCATCGTCTGCGGGAATACGTGGCTCGGCATGGCGATGGACATCAAGAAAAAACGTCCGGCCTTCCAGCGTGTGGTCGCCGGGCTCTCCGGTCCCGCGGTGTTCCCGCTCGCGCTGCGCACGGTATGGCAGGTCTGCGGCGCGGTGAGGATTCCCGTGGTCGGGTGCGGCGGCGTCGCATCGTGGGAGGATGCGGCGTCGATGCTTCTCGCCGGAGCGTCGGCGGTGGAAGTGGGCAGCGCGCTCTTCACCGACTTCGACCTGCCGCGGAAGATCGTCGCCGGGCTTTCGGCCTATCTTGCGGAACAGAAGATCGACACCGTCTCCGGGCTGACCGGCCTGGGGCGTCATGAATAACAGGAGGATCGCGGAGATGAACAACGGACTGGAACGGCTTATTCTAGCGCTCGACGTCGAGCGTGTGGAGGAGGGACGCGAGCTGCTCGCTTCCCTCGAAGGAGAACTGAAGTATGTGAAGATCGGCCATCAGCTGTATGCCCGCGGAGGATTCCCCTTTCTGCGCGAGATCGGCGCGATGGGGTTCTCCATCTTCCTTGACCTCAAACTGCACGACATCCCCAATACCGTCTTTCAGGCGACGGAGGCGCTCGCCTCGGAGAACCTCTGGGCGCTCACGCTGCACTGCGGCGGCGGCCGGAAGATGCTGGAAGAGGCCCGCCGCGGCAAAGAGAAGGCGGGGTCGCGGACGAACCTGCTCGGCGTGACCGTCCTCACGAGCTTCGACGACGCCTCGTGGGCCGAGGTGGCTCCCGGGTGTTCGCTCCCCGACGCGCTCGAAAAACGCGCCGCGCTCTGCCGCGAGACAGGTATCGACGGTATCGTCTGTTCGCCGCTCGACCTTCCCGTGGTCCGCGCCGCCGGAGAGGGGCTCTTCACCGTGGTTCCGGGGGTTCGCCCTGCGAGCGCCGACGACGACCAGGCGCGGGTCGCCACGCCGCAGAAGACGATCGCGAACGGTGCGGACTACATCGTCGTGGGGCGTCCGATACTGAACGCTCCGAACAGAATCGCGGCGGTGAGAAGTATCGCCGCGTCGATAGAGGAGGGGCTGAAATGCAGGAGTCTGTAATGCTTGAGAAGTTGCAGGAGATGATGAAGGAGAGCGGCGCGCACCTTGAAGGCCACTTTCTGCTGACTTCGGGGAACCACAGCAGCGACTACATGCAGTGCGCCCTGCTGCTGCGCTTCCCGCGCTACGCCGCGTTCGCCGGAGAGGCGCTTGCGGAGAAGGTAAGAAAGTACTCGCCCGACATTATCGCCTCGCCCGCGCTCGGCGGTCTCATCATCGGGCACGAGGTGGCGCGCGCCCTCGACGTTCCCTTCATCTTCTGCGAGCGGCGCGACGGCGAGATGGTCCTCAGCCGCTTCCCGTTCCCCGAAGGGAAGCGCGTCGTGGTCATCGAGGACGTGGTCACCACCGGCGTCTCCTCCGGCGAAGTGGGAAGCGTCCTCGAACGCGGCGGAGCGACGTGGGGCGGGACGGGGGCCGTCATCGACAGAAGCGGCGGGAAGTCCTCGCTTCCGCATGCCCCGGAGTCGCTCTGGAAGGTGGCGTTTCCGCTGTGGAAGCCCGAGGAGTGCCCCCTCTGCGCGAAGGGCCTCCCGCTGGTGAAGCCGGGAAGCAGGACAAAGGCCGTCTCCTGAAGAAGAGCGGAAGGCGTGAGCCGAGCGCTTTCGTCCCGCGATTCCGGGAGGCCCCGCCGACCTCTCTACGGCTGAATTCGGAGTGTTTTTTCAAGAAACGAACGCCCTCTCTGCGCGGGGGGCTTTTTTCTTTCCCCTCTTCGATGATAGAATACATCGGTATCAGTAATTTTACGTACCGGCGTGTCCATTCCACGTGCGGCGCGCGTGTCCGGTACGTTTCGATGTCGTTCATACGGGAGGAAGAGAGTGCATGAACACAAAAGCGCGTCTGATGATCCTGTCGGTCCTTCTCTGCCTTGTCGCTCTCGTTGCGTTCGCTCTGCTCTTCTCCGGGCGCGAGGCTTCCGAGTCGCTCGACGGCGATCCCCTCAGAGAGAGAGGGATGCGCGCGGCGGCGATCGCCGGAGAGCTGGTTTCGGTCGCCAGAGGACAGCTCGAAGCGCTGCCCGACGAGCACCGGGCGGAAGTCGGCGAAGTTCTTGGCGAACTCGAAGAGAGCGTGGCAGCGGTGAAGAAGCTCCTCGCCGACAGAGGAGCCGACGAGGAGGCGCTCGCCGCCGCGGTGGCCGCGCTCGAAAAGGTACTCGACGGCGTGCTCGTCGTGCCGGACAACGAGACCAAACAGCAGGAGAGGAGTGCGGATTCATGACGTCGGTGAATGAAACGGCCGCCCTTGCCCGGCGCGTCGACGGAATGCTCCGGAGGTATATGGCGGTGCAGGAGAATCTTTTCAAGCCATCTCTGCGCAAGATAGTGCGCATCCCCGGAATCTACCGCCCGATCGACTACTCGGCCAACCTCGGGATGCTCGAGGAGCTGCTGAGGGAGCTTGCGGAGGTCAAGACGGCGATACGGCGTCAAGAGTCCGAAGCCGCCTCTTCGGAGGGGAAGTTTCTGGGCATGCTTCGGGGGTACGTCTCTCTGATGACCTCGGCGGCGGAGAAGCTTGCGTTCATCTGCTCCCGCCTGAAAGAGCGGAGCGAGGGCGGCGTGTACGGCAAGGAGGAGTACGAAAGCGATATGGCGTCGCTTCGGGAGGTGCAGAAGAAGCACCTGGAAACAGGCGTCGTGCTCAACGATCTGCTGAAGGGGATGGCGCGGCGGGAACCGCCTCAAGAGGATCGCGACGCCGGTACGGAAGCATAAGAGGGAAGAAGCCCTCTCCGAGGTTGTTCCCGGAGAGGGCTTCTTCCTTACTAAACGCCGTTGCGCCGGAGCCGAGAGAGTGTCGCGTCTTTATGGTTCTTGCCGAAGTAGAAGCGCGAGCAGTCGATTTCCGGCGTTTCATCGGCGAGACGGAGCATGTCTTTCAGCAACAGCGCATGGCGTTGGAGCATCTCGGCTTCCGAACGGGAGAGGGACGCCACCAATCCCCCGAGGTGCAGCGCGTACAGTCCGTCTTCCGCGAGCGGTACTCCCGGAAAGAGAATCGTCTCCTTGAAGAGGACCGAGGCTTCGGGCGATTTCCAGAGCGCTTGCCGTCCTTCGCTTCCCGGAACGGGAATTACCGGCAGGAACATGTGCCCGATCAGGTAGGATGCCGAGTTGCGCATCGTCAGCGGATCGAACGATTGGATGGAACGTTCCCAATGATAGTGCCCGCCGAAATAGCGGAGAATGTCGGAGAAGACGACGTCGTCCGCAAGCGGCGTTTCTCTTCCGTCCGCGAAGAACCGGAGGAAAAGATGCAGGGGCGTGGGGAGGGGATTCCGGTCGGCGATGGAGAGAAACGCTCCGAAATCCAGCGGGTCGTCTTCCGACGAGAGGAACGCCTCGACGAGCGCGCGTTCATGTTCCTCTCCAACGGGGCACGGGCAGGTCAGCATGGTGTAGAGCAGAGTTCGCAGAGCTTTTCTTTCGATCAACATTACAAAAATCTCCCTTCGACTCGTTATGAGAACAGCGGCACGACGGCGGAATACCCTCTGCCGCCGGAGGAAAACGATATCCTTCGGACATCGGCGCCATACAGCCTTCGCAGGTTCTCGTCGACGAGAACCTCGTCGCATTTTCCACAAACATGCTCCTCGGAGGAAAACATAAGCAGCGCCCTGTCCGAGACGACGTGCGCGTGGTGCGGCATGTGCGTGCTCATGATCACCGCCATGCCGTCTTCCCGGAGTGACCGGAGCGTGCGGAGCATGGCGTTCTGATTCCCGAAGTCCAACGCGGAGGCGGGTTCGTCGAGGACAAGGCAGCGGCACTCCGAGGCCAGGGCGCGGGCGATGAGCGTCATCTGCCGTTCGCCTCCGCTCAGCGTACGAAACGGACGATCGGCGAGAGAATCCAGCCCGAGGCGCTCCAGGCAGCGATGCGCGACGGCGAAATCGCGTTTTCCTGGAGGGGTGAACAGCCCGAGGTGGCGGCTCCGCCCCATCACCACCATATCAAGAACGCTGTATCCGAAGGAAGCCGCCGCGATCTGCGGTACATAGCCGACGTTTCCACCCCGTGCTATACTGCCTTCGGAGAGGCGAAGCATCCCCTGGATCGCTTTCAGAAGCGTCGTTTTTCCCTTGCCGTTCGGCCCGAGAATGGAGAGAATCTCTCCTTCCCCGACGGTGAAACTGAGCGAGCGGAATATCCAGCCTCCTCCGTTGTATCGAAATCCACCGTTTTCCATGTCGATCACATCCATGCGCCTCCTTCTCTCCGACGTTTTTTCAGCAGGAATGCGAAGAGCGGAGCTCCCGCAAGCGCCGTCAGTATGCCGATCGGTATCTCCGCCGCCGTCAGGCTTCTGGCGACGTCGTCCATAAGCGTGAGGTACGTAGCGCCGAGAAGCGCGGAGACCGGAAGCAGCTTGCGATGGTCCGAGCCGACCAGCATTCGCGCCATGTGGGGCACGACCAGCCCCACCCATCCTACGATTCCCGCCAGCGCGACGGTCGCGGCGGTGATCAGCGTCGTACAGACGAGCACGAACCACCTGTTGCGTGCGACGTCGATACCGAGGGCTTCCGCTTCCTCCTGTCCCAGCGAGAGAACGTTGATTCTGAAGCGTACCAGATAGAGCAAGGTTCCGGAGCAGCAGATCACCGGAACGGCGAAGACCAACCTGTCCCAGGACGACGACGCGAAGCTCCCCATCAACCACATGACGATCGCGGGAAGCTTGTTGTACGGATCCGCCACGTACTGCCCGAGGGATGTGAGCGCCGTGAAGAACGCGCTGATGACCACGCCGCCGAGCACCAGCGAAAGGAGCGATTCCTCCCGATCGCCCGAGCCGAGGCTCCACACGGCGATCATCGCAAGAAGCCCGAAGACGAAGGCGAGCGGAATCACCGCGAACAGCCCGTCGAAAAGTAAAATCGCCAGGGCGCCGCCGAATCCGGCGCCCGAGGAAACCCCGATGATCTGCGGCCCCACGAGCGGATTGCGGAAGACGCCCTGAAGCGCAGCTCCGGCCATCGCCAACCCGCCCCCGGCGATCAACGATCCTAAAACGCGGGGGAGACGGATGAGGAGGACCACCGAGGTCTCCTGAACATTCCAGGAGCCCTCGGCGGGGATGAGCGCCGAAAACAGGATCCAGGCGACGCGCTCCACGGGCACGGGAAAACGCCCGACCGCCAGGGAGAACAAGGCGACCGCTCCCGTCAAGGCGACGAGCAGGCCCGCGAGCAAGGAAAAAGGGAAAACGGCGCGTCGTTCGGTCACGATCGCTTACTTCGCCCTTCCGAAGAGAGCGTCATAGTGCGCGCTCCCCCTGTTTTTCTCCATAAGGAGAATATGGTCGTACTGATCGCGGGAGGGGGCTCTGCCGTACAGAAGCCCGTAGGCTCTTTCCATTTCTCCTGCGAGATCGAACTTGTCTCGCCCCGGGTGGAGCACGGCGGACATCCACATCCACATGAGCGGCGTCTCCTGGTTGGGAGGATCCCAGCGGTAGCCTCCGAGGGGAAGCTTGTAGACGCGGCGGTTCCTGACGGCGGAAACCCCCTTCAGGCGCTCGTTGGTGTACACGTGGTCGGGGGAGAGCTCCCGTTCGAAGCCGTTGAGCAGGATGACTTCGGGGTCCCAAAGCAAAATCTGTTCCTCGTTCACAGCGGCGAATCCGTCGATCTCTTCCGCGGCGACGTTCTTCCCTCCGGCGAGCGCGATGGAAACGTCGTTGTGCGTGTTTTTTCCGGCGACCTGATAGTTTGCGAGAAAACGAAGAAAGTAGAGCGTCCGAGGCTTTTCGGAATCGGGAATCGCGCCGCTTCTCTTCGCGAGCTGTTCGCGGGTCTTCCGATGCCAGTCGAGAATCGTCGCCGACTTTTCCTGCTTGCCGAGGATGGCGCCGAACGTCTCTATCCACCCTTCAAGATATTCCTGCGTTCCGTACTTGAAGAGCGCCACCTTCATCCCGGCGTTCAGCAAAGGAGTGTAGAGATTGTCTCCGAAGTTCCCCCACTGGAAGACGATATCCGGGGCGAGGCTCATCAATGTCTCCACGTTCGGCTGAAAGCCCTCTCCCTGAACGATGTCGCTGCGTATCTTCAGAGCTTCCGGGAAGAATTCGGAGAGGATTTCCCCTTCCATGGCCGTCTTCGAAAGCGGGTTCATCCCCACGAGTTTCTCGGAAGAGCCGTCGACGGCGAGCACCATGCTCGCCGCGGGGATAGGAATGGTGACGATACGTTCGATCGGACCTTCGATCACTACCTCTCTTCCGGCCTGATCCGTGACGACGGTTTTTGCTCCCTCTCCCGGAGAGATGAGAAAGCACGCGAACATCAGGGCGCAAATCCCTGTTCCGACGACGCGAAGCCTGTTGGGCAACATCCGGCGCATACAGCGATCTCCTTTCGTTGTACAAAAATAGTGCTCCGTTGATAATGACGCGACCGCGCCGCGTGTGTTATATATATCTAACATACGCGTACACGCGCAGAATATCAAACGACGAAGGCGTTTGTCAAGCTCTTGATTTCCGAAAAATATCTCGGGTGGAGGTAATATGGAATTTCTTCTTAATCAACGACCTTTCACTGTTGCGAAGGAACTTTTCATCGATTGACAAAGATGCTGCGCGAGTCTATATTCAGCATCGTCAGAACGTGCGAACGCTCTACATCATCTGATCAAGGGGGAGTGGCTCATGAAGACAAGGTTGCTATTGGCGCTGGCGTTGATATGTGTTTTTGGCATTGCGTATCCCGGAATTGCGGCGGATAAGGTCGTCGAGCTGAAGTTCAGTACTGCGGTTCCGGCGACCAGCCACTGGCATATCGGAGCGGATGCGTTTGTGAAAATGATCGAGGAACGGACGGGCGGAAGGTACAAAATTCGTATTTTCAGCAGCGACGAACTCTCCGGCGGCAACCAGGTCGTCGGTATCCAGATGCTGCAGCAGGGGTCCACGGATCTCCACATGCACGACGCGCTCCTCTGGTCGAACTTCAACCGCAAGATAGCGACCCCCGCTTTCCCCTTCCTCCTTTCGAGCATCGAAGAAGTCGATGCCGTTATGGAGGGCAAGGGCGGCGAGGCGATCAAGGAACTCGTCTCGCAGTCCGGCGCGGTGTGCCTCGGACTTGGAGAGGCGGGGTACCGGCAGATCGTGAACAAGAAACTTCCGATCAAATCGCCCGAGGATCTGAAGGGGCTGAAGCTGCGCGTTCCGGGTATCGCCATGTACGTCGACCTGTTCAAGATTCTCGGCGCGGATCCCATAGCGATGAACCAGTCCGAAGTGTACACATCGTTGCAACAGGGCGCGATCGACGGTTCCGAGAACACCCTCGATCTGCTGATCACGCAGAATACTCTTGAAGTGGTGAAGTTCATCACTCTCTGGAACTATTCGTATGACCCGGTCATCTTCACCGCGAGCGAAAAGCTGTGGAACTCTCTCTCCGACGAAGACAAGAAAATTTTCAAGGCTGCGGGGGAAGAGGCGATGGCGATTCAGAAGGCGGAGAAGAGGAAGCTCGACGCCCAGTATATCGAGAAGGTGAAGAAAGAGTACGGACTGGACGTGACCGAGCTGTCCGCGGAGCAGATTCAGGCTTTCAAGGATGCGGCGGCGCCGATTTACACACAGTATAAGGACGTTATAAGCCCCGAGCTTTTCGAGGTCTTCGGATACACGTTCAAGTAAGAAACTTTGTGACGGGAGGCCGCGGCCGGATGAGAGCGGTCTCCCGTCGTCGTAGGCGGGCTGTTGCTTGGGAGGCGTTCAATGAAAATAGCGCGAGTGGTGTTTAACAAATTTGAAGAATTTATCATGATGCTTGGTATGATCGCCATGGTAACTCTGAATTTTACGAACGTCGTCTTCCGGTATCTCTTCCCACAGACGCCGTTTTCATATACCGAGGAGTTGACGCTGCTTATCTTTATATGGGTTACCATGTTCGGAATCGCCTGCGGATACAAGTGGGTTTCCCATACGGGCCTGACCGTGGTGACGGACTTGCTGCCCCGCATGCCGAAAAAGGCCGCGGTGCTTTTTGCCACGCTCTGCTCCGTAGGTCTTTTTATCATGATCTTTTATCAGGGAGTGCTTATGGTCCAGAACCAGATACGCTTCGAACAGATTCTGCCGGGGATGAAAATCCCAGCCGCCACGGCGGGGGCGGCGATTCCCGTGTGCGCGGTGGTTGTGATCCTGCGGACCATTCAGGCCGGATTCAAGGAGTTTCGGGCGATTCCCGCCCGCGAAGGGGCGGAGTGACATGGCGCTGGTTCTGTTGGGTACCTTCTTCGGCTTGCTTCTCTTCAATATCCCCGTGGCTGCGTCGATGGGCATCGCCGCGGCTCTCGGGATGCTCTACGGGGGGTATCCCCTGTCGGTCTTTCCGAGCATCATGTACGCCGCCGTCGCCCGGTATACGCTCCTGGCGATCCCTTTCTTCATTCTGGCGGGGGTCATTATGGACTACGCCGGGATCTCGAAGCGCCTGATGCTCTTCGCGCAGGCGTGCGTAGGGCACAGAAGGGGAGGGCTGGCCATAGTCACCGTCGTTGTCGCCTGCTTTTTCGCCGCGATCTCGGGCTCGGGACCGGCCACGGTGGCGGCGCTGGGCAGCGTGCTGATTCCCGCGATGACGAACGCCGGGTATAAAAAGAACTTCTCGTCGGCGTTGCTGGCCTCCGCAGGCGGAATCGGCATGGTCATTCCTCCGTCGATCCCCTTCGTCGTCTACGCGATGCTCGCCGAGGTTTCGGTGGGCACCATGTTCATCGCGGGCATCTTCCCCGGCCTGCTGATGGGGCTTGCCTATGTGGTCGCCGCTTTGCTCATGCTGCGCAAGGACACGGACATCAAAATACTGCCGAAAGCGTCCTGGCGGGAGCGATGGAGAACGTTCAAGGATGCGTTCTGGGGTCTGATGACCCCCGTCATCATCCTCGGCGGCATTTACGGGGGCGTGTTCACCCCTACCGAAGCCGCCGGAGTCGCGGTCGTCTACGGACTTTTCGTAGGAGTCTTCATCTACAGGGAGATCAAACTCAAGAAGCTGCTCGAGCTGTTCGTCGCTTCCGCGGTGACGTCGTCCATAGTGATGTTCATCATGGGGTGCGCGGGGGCGTTCACCTGGATTTTGTCCTCTTCCGGCGTCGCGGCCGAGCTGTCCGCCGCGCTGGTGTCGATATCGGACAACAAGTACGTCCTGCTGCTGATGATGAACGTCATCTTTTTGATCGCGGGCTGTTTCGTCGATTCCGTCTCCGGGTTCTACATCTTCCTGCCTATTCTGCTGCCGATCGTCCGGAATCTGGGCTTCAGCGTCTACGCGTTCGGCGTGCTGATGACGGCGAACTTCGCCGTGGGGCAGGTGACGCCGCCGGTGGGTTCCAATCTGTTCGTCGCCATCAATATCGCGAAGATATCGATGAAGGAGATTTTGCAGAAAATGGGGCCGTTCATCGTGGCGGGCTTCGTCAGCCTGCTGCTCATGACCTTCGTTCCGCAGATCATCACCTTTCTGCCGACGCTTATGGGGCTGAAATAGCGGATGCGCATATCGAAAGAGGAGATCGTCAGAAGGCATTCCGCAATACGCAGGGCGATGGCCGACGCACGAGTGGACGCTCTCGTCGTAGGATGTTCCGCCCGAAGCGACCGGCGCGGCGCCTTGAGGTACGTGCTCGACGCCTATCTCCAGTTTTTCGAGGAGTTCGCGGTCATCCCTCTTGAGGGAGCGGTCGCCTACTTCGCGCATGACGAAGGACGGGCGAAGTGCGCGGAGGACCTCCCCGCCGCGGAGCATGTCGACCGCATCGATATGTCGAAGCCGGGACGGAAAGTCGCGGAGTACGTTCGGGGCATCGGCTCCAAGTCCGTCGGCTTTTACGGAATGCATTCCCTGTCCGCGGGGTACTATCTGTCGCTTCTGGAGTGCATGGACGGCATCCCCATGGTCGACTTCACAAAGAGTCTCGATGCGGTGCGCATGGTGAAGAGCGACGAGGAGATCGCTCTCTCCGAACGTGCGATACGGTTCAACGAGGACATCTTCTACGTGTATATGCAGTGTGTCGTCGAAGGCGCCGGGGAGCTGGACGCGATCAATACGGCTTCTCTCTATGCGGCGAAAAACAGCTGCGAAGACCAGTACTGGCTCTCCGCCTTCGGAGGCGGCGTTCTCCGGAGCCTGCCCTCGGCGGAGCAGGAGGGGAAAATATGGAAAAAGGGCGACTCCGGCGTCGTCGTCCTTGAGCATAGCGCGCAGGGAGGGTACTTCGGAGAGGTAATGCACTCCTTCGCTTTGGAGACGATGACGCAGGAAGCGGAGGACGCGTTTCGGACGGTTTCCCAAGCCCAGCGTCTTGCGGGCGAGGCGATCAAGCCCGGGACGACCGCGGGTGAAATCGCCGATCTGATAGACGAGATTCTCTTGCAGAGCGTTTTTTTGAAGAAACGGCATGCGGGAAAACCGCACGGTCATGGCCAGGGCCTGGATATTGCGGAGCCTCCGCTGCTGGTGCACGGAGATTCGACGGTCATTCGACCGGGCATGAGGCTGAACATTCATCCGCGCGTTACGCTTCCCTCCGGAATCACACTTGTCTCCACCGACTGTTATGTATCGACCGATACCGGCGCCCGTCGCCTCTCGGATCTTTCCTACGAACCCTACGTGATCCGATAAACTTTTTCTTGGCTACGTAGAGTTTTTTCGACATACAGCGCATTTATTCGAAAAAGAGCGGTTCCGCCCTGTCTTGGTGGATCCGCTCTTTTTTCGAAGACATTCGCGTGCGTGCTGCGAGCGGTTTCTTTTTCCTTTTTTTCGCCGTATTTTTTTGAGTTTTTTTAGATCGGTTCTTGACATCTCCGTAACAAAAAGGGTATCCTATCAGATGTATGAAGCTTGTATTTAGCTTGTATTTAGCTTGTATGCAAGAAAGCGCCTCAAAGGGGTGAGCGTTGGTGCGGGAGAAGAAGAAAGACCAAGCCTACGAGACAATACGGACGCTGGTGCTCCGGCGCGGAGCCTCCGATTCCTTCGCCATCTCGGAGAATTCGCTGGCCGCGGAGCTGCACATGAGCAGGACGCCGATCCGCGAAGCGCTTCAGCGGCTTCAGATGGAGGGCTTCGTCGAGATCCACCCGCATCGGGGCGTCGTGATTCCCGAAGTCTCGGTGATCGAGGTCAACGAGACCTTCGCGCTCCGGATGGCCATCGAGGAGTTCGTCATCAAGGAAGTCATCCCGTTCATGACGGAGCAGCGAATAGCCGAGATGGACCGCAATCTCGTGTTCCAGAAAGAAGCTGTCGACAAGGGCGACGTTTCGGAGTACCTCCGCTACGACAAAGATTTTCACGATCATTTCCTCCGCATCTACTCCAATTCGCTTATCTTCAAGACCGTCCAGCGAGTTCGCGACCGCTTCATCTCCATGGGGGCCAATGTTCTCCGGGAGCCGGGAAGCGTCGAGCGGTCGTACGACGAGCATTGCCGTATCGCCGCCGCCGTCCGCAAGGGCGACCGAGACGGCGCTGCGGAGGCCGTGCACCGTCATCTGCTCACGGGCAGGAGCAATGTTCTCTCGATGCCGGGGAATCTCGGCGCGGGTAACTGATAGTTGTTCGCGGTAACCGCGTCTGTCCGGACAGCGGAGAGTCGGCGGCCGATTCGAGGAAGGGGGGGCGCCGTGTTTTCGGAGAACCGCGCATAAGGAAAGGACCGTGAAGAGGTCCGTTTGCGGAACAAAGACCAGACTTTCAACGAGGTGATCTGTATGTATGCGCAGCCTGTACGGAAAGAGACGACTCTTTCTCCGACGCAATACGACAAGGAAGTATTAAGATATTTTTATAAGACTATGGTGACGATCCGGAACTTCGAGCAGATGATCGAGAAATTCTTCCTCGAAGGCGAGATCCCCGGGTTCGTCCATCTGTATATCGGCGAGGAGGCCACCGCCGCCGGCGTCATGGCCAACCTGAGTAATACCGACTACATCCAGAGCACGCATCGCGGGCACGGGCACACTATCGCCAAGGGCGCCGATCTGAAGCGGATGATGGCCGAACTCTTCGGCAAGAGCACGGGAAGCTGCAAGGGAAAGGGCGGGTCGATGCACATCGCCGACTTCAGCGTGGGGATGCTCGGCGCAAACGGTATCGTCGGCGGCGGGTTCACCATGGCCGCGGGCGGAGCGCTCGCGCACAAGATGCAGAAGACGGACGGGGTCGCCGTGACCTTCTTCGGCGACGGCGCTTCCAACCGGGGCACCTTTCACGAGGCGGCGAATATGGCCGCGGCGTGGAATCTTCCCGTCATCTTCGTCTGCGAGAACAACCAGTGGGCTTCCACGACGCCGTACCGCACGACGACCTCCGTAGACGATATCGCCGACCGCGCCGTCGGCTACGGCATGCCCGGCGTGATCGTGGACGGAAACGATGTCTTCGCGGTGTACGAGGCGGCGAAGGATCTGGTCGAAAGAGCGCGGCGAGGCGAAGGGCCTGCGCTTCTGGAGTGCAAGACCTACCGTATCAAAGGGCACTACGTGGGCGATCCGGAGAAGTACCGTACGAAAGAAGAGGTGCAGAAAGTCCTCGACGAGACCGATCCTATTCCTCGCTTCGAAAGCAAGGTGCTCAAGGCGAGGGCGATGACGAAGAAAGAGCTGGAAGCGATCAGAAACACGGTCGACGACGAACTGAAAGAAGCCCTGGAGTTCGCCCGTACTTCTCCCGTACCGGAGGAGTCGGCGCTCTTTGAAGGGCTTTATGTGTAAGGCGGTGGACAGGATGAGAACAATCACTTTTTCCCAGGCGACGCTGGAGGCGATGGAAGAGGAGATGGCCCGGGACGAACGGGTCTTCGTCATGGGCGAGGATATCGCCCGTCAGGGGGGCATTTTCGGTCAGTTCAAGGGCCTTCCCGATAAGTTCGGTACCGATCGCGTGATGGATACCCCCATCAGCGAGACGGCCATCGTCGGAGCCTGCGTAGGCGCCGCGCTCGGCGGAATGCGCCCGGTCGCGGACATGCACTTCGCGGACTTCGCCGGAGTCTGCTTCGACGAGATCTACAACCAGATGGCGAAGATCTACTACATGTTCGGCGCGCAGAAGCCCGTCTCCATGGTGCTTCGGGCGCCGGACGGCCTCGTTAATCAGGCTGCGGCGCAGCATTCCCAGTCGCTCGAAGCCTTCTTCATGCATATCCCCGGACTCAAGGTCGTCATCCCGTCGAACCCCGCCGACGCGAAGGGGTTGCTGAAGGCGTCCATCCGCGACGACAACCCTATCATCTATTTCGAGCACAAGGCGCTCTTCTCCATGAAGGGCGAAGTTCCCGAAGGAGACTACCTGACGCCCATCGGCAAGGCGAAGGTCCTGAAGGAGGGCAACGACGTGACGCTCGTCTCGTACTCCATGACCATGAACCTTTGCGTCAAGGCCGCGGAGATGCTGGAGAAGGACGGAATCAGCGTCGAACTGGTCGACCTGCGGACGATCTCGCCGCTGGACAAGGAGACGATCCTGGAATCGGTGGCGAAGACCACCCGCCTCGCCATTGCGCACGAAGCCGTAAAACAGGGCGGGGTCGGCGCGGAGATCGCGGCCATCGTCGCCGAAGAGGCGATCGACTGTCTCGACGCGCCCATCGTGCGAGTCGGCGCTCCGTTCACTCCGGTGCCTTTCGCGCGTCCGCTGGAGCAGGCGTACCGGATCACTCCGGAGAAGATCGCCGCCGCCGTCCGGACGATGATGTAGGCGGTCGCCGTGGAGACGGAGCGCGTTTCATCGGCGGTCGCTTCGATCGGTCGGACCGTCCTCGTCCGTCTTGCGCCGGGCGAGGATCTCTTCGGCGGACTGCGGGCGGTGTGCGAACGCCACGAGCTGAGGTCCGGGCGTATTGCGACGATGATCGGGAGTCTGCGCACGGCGAGTCTCGTCTGCGTGACGCCGGATCCGGCGAATCCTGGGCGAGTTGTGTACCTTGAGCCCAGGACCGTCGAGGGGCCGCTTGAACTTATCGCGGCGCAGGGGGTTTTCGGCCGGGACGACGAGAAGCAGGAGCTTTCGATCCACCTGCACGCCCAGGTTGCCGGAGAGGATCTGCGGCCGCTTGCGGGGCACCTGGCGGATACGGGGAACAACCGCGTCCTCGCCACTGCGGAGATTGTGATCGACGTTTTCGACGGGGCGGAACTCCGGCGTTCGTTCGACGAGGAGACAGGGTTTGTGCTTTTTAAAATTTTTCCGAAACAGTGATTTTGCGTTACAATACTCACGGAGATGAAACTCGCGTGCCGGGGAGGTGGTTGTTCCGCTGACGTACGGACTGTGGGGGAAAGGCGCTATTCCGAACAGGGGAAGTCGTTACTCATCACTCAGGAGGTAAGAAGATGAAAAAACTTGTTACGCTGCTCGCACTTGTCACAGTTCTCTGCGCGTTCTCCGTCCCGGCCTTCGCGGCCTACAAAGCCGAGTACAAGCTCGACATAGTTCCCAGCCTTACCACGTCCTGGGGCATGGGCGCCGTGTACTTCACCGATCTCGTGAGAGAGCGGAGCGGCGGAAAGATCAATATAAAGGTCTACCCCGGCTCTCAGCTTACCACCGGAGCGCAGACGAACGCCTTCATGCTCGTCCGGAACGGAACGATCGACTTCGCGGTGCAGTCGTCCATCAACTATTCGCCTCAGCTTGTGGAACTGAATCTTTTCGCTCTTCCCTTCTTCATCGCCAACCAGCCCGACAAGTACGCCGCGCTCGACGCTATCAAGGCAGGAAAATCGGGCGAGATGATCGTCAAAGCCGTCGAAGACAAGGGAGTGAAGTTTCTCGCATGGGGAGAGAACGGCTTCCGCGAGCTGACGAACTCCAAGAAGGAGATCCGTACGCCTCAGGATCTCGAGGGGATGAAGATCCGCGTAGTAGGCAGCCCGATCTTCCTCGACGCGTTCAGGGCGATCGGCGCCAACCCGGTGACAATGAACTGGAGCGACACCATGGCGGCCATCCAGCAGGGCGTCGTGGACGGGCAGGAGAACCCCATCAGCACGTTCTACCCCGTGAAAATGCACGAGTACCACAAGTTCGTCACCGAGTGGCACTATGTAGTCGATCCGACGATGTACGTCGTGAACCCCGGCGTCTGGAAGTCCTTCTCCGCCGAGGATCAGAAGATGATTCAGGAAGCCGCGGTCGAAGCCGGAAAGTACATGATCGCCCTTGCCCGCATCAGCCTCGACGACGGCACGGCGCATAAGTACCTCGAGAGCATCGGGAAGCTGCCGGAGATCACCCAGTGGCACAAGACGCTGGCCGAAGTCGGCATGAAGGTCGCCATTCTGACGCCCGAAGAAGTCAAGGCGTTCGCCGACAAGACGGCCCCCGTAGTCAAGGAGTGGCGTTCCAAGATAGGCGACGCGATCGTCGACGCCGCCGAAGCCGATATGGCGGCCGTGGCGAAGTAGCGCGGCGCGGGTGTTTGCGACCTCGGGGGGGGGGGAGAGGCTCCCCCCGAGCCCCCGGCGGCTGCCGGGGGGCCTTCTCTTCCTTCCTCCCCGTATGCGTCTTCGTTCGCTCTCCGGAGAAGATGCCTGCGGGACGCGTGGGGGAGGAATCACCGGAGTCTTTTCTCAGAAGGGATTGGCCTAAATGGTAAAAAAAATATTCGATAACTTCGAAGAGCTTCTCGGATCCGTGATTCTCCTTGTGATGGCGGTGATCACGTTCGCCAACGTCGTCACCCGCTACTTCATCTTCTACGCGCTCGCGTTCACCGAAGAGGTGACCATCAACCTCTTCGTATGGCTCGTCATGCTGGGGACTGCGATCGCCTTCAAGAAGGGGGCGAATCTGAGCATGACGTTCCTCTACGACAAGCTCCCCCGCACGGGGAGGAAGTTCTGTTTCTACGCAGCGGCAGGCATGTCGCTCGTCTTCTTCGCGCTCCTCGCGTACCTGGGCTATGTCCAGGTCATGGACGAGATCGATCTCTCGGTCACCTCGCCGTCGCTCGCCATACCCGTCTACTACTACACGATCGCCCTGCCCGTCTTTTCGGTGCTCATCTTCATCCGCATTCTGCAGGCGACTATGGAAACGCTTCGCAAAAACGAGTTCTAGGAGGGACGAGAGATGGAGTCTTTGCTTCGTGAACCCGCATTCTGGACGATCGTCCTGTTCATCGTCCCTCTGCTTTTGAGAGTACCCATCGCGGTCGCCCTCGGGTCCGCCGCCATCTTCGTGGTCTGGAACTGGGATCTCGGGTACCAGATGCTTTCTTATAGTTTCTTCTCCGGCATCGCGAAATTTCCGCTTCTTGCGATACCCTTTTTTATCCTCGCCGGAGTCATCATGGAAAAAGTCGGCATCGCCGAACGCATCATCGCCCTCATCAAGCAGCTCGTGGGCGATATGACGGGCGGCCTTGCCGTTGCAACGGTCATCGTGGCCGCGTTCTGGGGCGCCGTAAGCGGCTCCGGTCCGGCGACGGTCGCCGCCCTCGGCCTTATTCTGATCCCCGGCATGGCGGAGGCCGGGTACGACAAGGCGTTCGCCACCGCAGTCGTCTCCGTGGCGGCCGGGCTCGCGATCATCATCCCGCCGAGCATCTCCTTCATCGTCTACGGGGACATCATGCAGCAGTCGGTGGGCACGCTCTTCGCGGCGGGCGTCGTCCCCGGCATCGTCGTCGCCGGATTCCTCTGCGTCGCGGTCTGGATCATCAGCAAGAAGCGCGGCTACAGGGGCGCGCCGCGCGGTTCCGCCTCCGAGGTGCTCCATGCGTTGAGAGAAGCGTTCTGGGGGCTCTTCACCCCCGTTATTATCCTCGGCGGAATCTACGGAGGTATCTTTACGCCAACCGAGGCGGCGGCCGTCGCCGTCTTTTACGGGCTCTTCGTCGGCGTCTTCATCTACCGCAGCCTTACCCTGCGGATGCTCTACGACATTCTCCGCGAGACGGTCGCGGGGACGTCGGTCGTCATGATCGTGGTCACCTGCGCGGGGCTCTATTCGTGGCTCGGCGCGACGGTGGGGCTCATCGACAAGATCGCGGCGCTTCTTCTGGGCATCTCGGAGAATCCGCTGGTCATCCTGCTCATGATAAACATCATCCTGCTCTTCGCCGGGATGCTGCTCGACGCGATCTCCATCGCCTACGTCTTCCTGCCGATCCTCGCGCCCGTCATCGTGACGTTCGGCTGGGATCCCATCTGGTTCGGCGTGATGATGACCATCAACATGGCGATCGGCCAGGTGACGCCGCCGGTGGCTGTCAACCTCTACGTGGGAGCGAGGATAAGCGGCCTCACGATGGAGCAGATCAGCCGCCCCGCCGTTCCGCTGCTCGTCGCGTCCGTTCTTGCTCTCGCGGTCGTCACCGTCTTCCCCGGAGTCGCGCTCTTTCTGCCGCGCCTGCTGGGCATGATGTAGGGGACTCCCGTCTCGCGGAGTGTGTTCTTTCGTTCTTTTAAAAGGAGGGGTTCATGAATGGCTTCACCCGTAACAATGCCCAAGCTCGGGCTGACAATGAATACCGGAGTCGTCTCCCAGTGGCGAAAGAAAGAGGGAGAAACCGTCGGCAAAGGAGAAATCCTGATGGTGGTCGCTACGGACAAGCTCACCTTCGACGTGGAGGCGCCGTCCGAGGGAATTTTGCTGAAGGTGCTCGTCCCCGAAGGGAAGGACGTCCCCGTCGGCGAGGTGCTTGCCTATATCGGCGTCTCGGGCGAAACGGTTGCCGGCAGCGTGCGGGAAGCGCCCCCCGCCGAAGCGGCTGAAACGAAGATTTCTCCGGTTACGGCCGTTGTTGAAAAAGCTTCCGCAGGCGCCGTCCGCGCGACGCCGCTTGCGCGCAAAACCGCACGCGAGGCGGGAATCGATCTTGCGCTCGTCGCAGGTTCGGGGCCGTCGGGGCGCATCGTCCGGAAAGATGTGGACGCTGCTGCGGCGGCCGGGACTTTTTCCGTCAAGGCGAGCCCGGTGGCTGCGAAGATGGCGGCGGAGCTGGGCGTCGACATGGCTTCCGTGCGCAAGGACGGTCGCGTGATGAAGGAGGATGTTCTCCGCGCCGCCGTCGCCGCTCCCGAGGCCGAAGATGTACGCGTTCCGCTGACGCCGATGCGGAAGGTCATCGCCGAGCGGATGAGTTTGAGCAACGCCACCGTCCCCTCGGTGACCTTCACCGTCGAGGCGGACTTCTCCGCGCTCGTCGCCTTCAGAAACAAGGTGAAGGACGAAGCCTCCAGGAAAGGCGTCAAGATCTCCTACAATCATATCCTGATGAAGATCTGCGCCGCCGCGCTGAAGGAGATGCCTCTGGCGAACGCATCGTTCGACGGGGACGCGATCGTGATGCACGGAAACGCGAACATCGGCCTTGCGGTTTCGATCCAGGGCGGCCTGCTCGTTCCCAATGTGAAGGCCGCGCAGTCGAAGAGCCTCATGCGCATCGCCGAGGAGACGGATCTGCTCGTCGAACAGGCGCGGAGCGGCTCGCTCGCACTCGATTCCATGCAGGGCGGTACGTTCACCATCACCAACCTGGGAATGTTCGGCATGCAGAGCTTCACGCCGATAGTGAACCCTCCCGAGGCGTGCATCCTCGGCGTGAACGCCATCGTGGAGAAGCCCGTCGTCGTGGACGGCGAAATCGTCGTGCGCCCGATGTCGGCGCTCTGCCTGGTAGCGGACCACCGGATTCTCGACGGCGCGGAGGCGGCGCGATTCCTCGCCCGCATAAAAGAGTTCGTCGAGAACCCCTGGCTCCTTCTTTTGTAGAGAGGACGGAGGGGAGTATCCATGGAAGCGCGGAAAAAAGTCGTTATCCTCGGCGCGGGCCCCGGCGGATACGTCGCGGCTATCCGGGCCGCCCAGCTCGGCGCGGAGACGACCATCGTCGAAAAAAACGCCCTCGGCGGCGTCTGCCTCAACGTCGGCTGCATTCCGACGAAGGTGCTGCTGCATACCGCGGAGGTATTCACCGCGGCGAAGGAGGGCGCGATGATCGGCCTGAAGGCCGACAACGTGGCCGTTGATTGGGACGGGCTCATGGCCCGGAAGAAGGCCGTCGTGGATACGCTCGTCGGCGGCGTCGGGACGCTGTTGCGCAGCAACGCCGTTCGCATCGTCGAGGGGGAGGCGTCGTTCGTCACGCCGAAGGAAATCGCCGTGACGAAAAAGGACGGCTCGAAGGAGTCGGTTTCCGCCGACGCGGTCATCGTGGCGACGGGCTCGGAGCCTGTGGTTCCGCCCGTTCACGGGTTCGATCTCGACGGCGTGATCACGAGCACCGGAGCGCTCTCGCTGGAGCGTCTCCCGAAATCGGTCGTCCTCGTGGGCGGCGGCGTTATCGGGATGGAGTTCGCCTCCATCTTCGCGTCTTTCGGCGCGAAGGTGACGGTGATCGAAATGCTTCCCGAGATCCTTCCGATGCTCGACGGGGAGATCGTCCAGATACTCAAGGGCGTACTCCTGCGAAAGGGCGTCGCCTTCCATACCAATTCCAAGGTCGTCGGCGTGGAGAAGAAGGGGAAGGAGCTGGCCGTGAGGGTGGAGACGCCCGCAGGACCGCTCGTCCTCGACGCGGAAAAGGTGCTTGTCTCCGTCGGTCGCCGACCCGTCACGAAAGGCCTGGGGCTCGACCGGCTCGGAATCGCCTTCGACGGGGCCCGGGTGAAGGCGAACTGCCGGATGGAGACGTCGCTGAAGGGAATCTACGCGATCGGAGACTGCGCGTCGCATATCATGCTGGCGCACGTCGCCTCCCGCGAGGGAGAGGTCGCGGCGGAGAACATCATGGGACACGCGGTCGACATGGACTACAAGACTGTTCCCAGCGCCGTCTACACGGCTCCCGAGATCGCCTCGGTCGGCTTGAGCGAGAGCGAGGCGAAGAGCAGGGGGCATCGCGTCAAGATCGGCCGCTTTCCGCTGATGGCGAACGGGAAGAGCATCATCATGAACGAGAGCGACGGCATGGTGAAGTACGTCGTCGACCAGAAGTACGACGAGATCCTCGGCGTCCACATCATCGGCCCGAGGGCCACCGACCTCATCGCGCAGGGCGGGCTGGCGCTGCGGCTGGAGGCGACCGTGGACGAGATCGTCACCACGATCCACGCGCACCCGACGGTCGGCGAGGCGCTGCTCGAGGCGGCGATGGCCGCCCAGGGGCGAGCGATCTCGCTGCCGAAGAAGGCATAAGATTCGGTACGATCTTTTACATGTTTGTAACACCAGCGCTTCTTCCCAGATGGTAGAGTATCGGCGGATCATCCGACGACACGGGAGGAGAGAGAACAGATGAGGACAACGATACGAGTGCTTTTTGTCTGCGGTCAGAATACTGCGAGGAGCCAGATGGCGGAGGCGTTCTTGAATTCGCTGGGCGAGGGGCGTTTCGAGGCGGAGAGCGCGGGGCTCGAAGCAGGCCCCGGAATCAATCCGCTCGCTGCGGCGGTGATGAAAGAGATCGGCCTGGATATATCCGGTAATACGGTGAAGAAGGTGTTCGACCTCTATGTCGCCGGAAAGACGTACCACTATGTCGTCGCCGTCTGCGACAAGGCGAAGGCGGACAAGTGTCCGATATTCCCCGGTATGCTTGTCGAACGCCTCGACTGGCCCTTCGACGATCCGGCCGCGCTTGAGGGTTCGGAAGAGGAAAAACTCGAAGGCGCGCGGAGGATTCGGGATCTGATTTTGGGGAAAGTGAAGGAGTTTATTCAATTCGCGAACGAAAAATCCGTAAACTCCTGAAAGCGAGGGGAAGTGGGTGTGAATTTGTTGTTAAAAGATAAAGTTGCAGTCGTAACCGGCGCTGCCAGCGGAATTGGAGCGGCTATCGCCGACAGGCTTGCCTTTCACGGCGCCGGGGTGGCTCTGCTTGATATTAACCAGGAGGGGCTTTCCGAAATACAACAGCGGCTTGAGAAAGCATATAATGTTCGAATACGCACTTATGCCGCAGATGTAACAAACTACGCTCTTCTCATGGAAACGGGAACTAAGATCGTCGACGCATTCGGGAAAGTCGATGTTCTGGTGAACTGCGCCGGGGGAGGGAAAATTCCCATGGGATTCAGAGATCATGATGCCGATTCATGGAAAAAACAGATCGAACTGAATCTGAATAGCGTGTTTTATTGTTGTAAAATGGTGATGGAGCAAATGATTCTCCAAAGGAGCGGAAAAATTATCAATATCTCGTCCGTCGCCGGGCTTATCGGAGGAGGTCTTTTGGGAAGAAGCGCCTACGCCACGGCCAAAGCAGGTGTTTCCGGCATGACGAAGGCTCTCGCCAGAGAGTTGGGCGACTTCGGTATTCATGTGAACACTATCGCCCCCGGATTGCACGTTACGCCGCTGACCAGTATCCATGGAGAGGATTTCATCTCTTCAGTGAAGGAGAAGCTGATTTTAAAAACTGCCGGAGAGCCGGAAAAACTGGGAGAACTCGTTGCGTTTTTGGCGTCGGATAATTCTCAATTCATAACCGGCTCCATGATCGTCGTAGACGGGGGCTTGGCTATGCACTGAGAGCACCAAGAGGGGAGGTAGAGCGGAAGTCGCAATAACCGATTCGAGGCGCGTCTATTCTCATGTTTTAAGTGACCATCATAAGGAGGGGTATCGATGAAAAAGAAGTTGGGATTTCTTTGGATTTTTGTTCTCGTAGCGGTTCTTTTTGCGGCAACAACAGCGCTGGCCGCCTCCAAGCCTATTGTGATGCGTTTGGCGAACGTCGCGCCCGTAGGGGATGCTCGTGATCTTTCATGCCAGAAGTTCGCGGAACTCGCCGCTCAGAAAACCAACGGAGCCGTCAAAATCGAAGTTTTCTCCGGCGGTACGCTCGGAGATTGGCGCGTTACCATCGAGGGACTGAAACCCGGCATAGTACAAATCGTCCTCGAAAGCCTCGGCACGATAGAACCGTATACGAAGTACGCCGCGATCGACCCTTATCCTTTTCTTTATCGCGACGAAGAGCATTTTATGAAGGTGTGGAGCAGCGAACTTGGACGGCAACTCCTGGACCAAATAGGCGACGACGGCGATTTCAAACTTCTTGGAGCTCAGTACAGAGGAGCCCGCTACGTTACCAGCAAGAAGAAATTTACGAACGCGGCCGAACTGGCCGGACTGAAGATTCGCGTTCCTCAGCTTAAAATGTACCTGAGAACATGGGAACTGCTCGGCGCCGCTCCTACTCCGATGGCCGCCACCGAAATATATACAGGGCTTCAGCAGGGAACGGTCGAGGCTCAAGAGAACCCTCTCAGCTTCAATTACTCCGGAGCTTTCTACGAAGTGTGTCCGTATCTGGTCGTCACCAAGCACGTGCTCAGCAACGATCTCTTCATCTTTGACAAGAACTTCTTCAACGGTCTGCCCGAGGATATCCGGCATGCGCTTTCCGAAGCGGCGATGGAAGCCGCGAAATGGCGGACCGAGTACGAAATAGCTCAGGAAAACGAATACATCAAGAAATTCCAGGAAAAAAATGTGGAAGTGGTGTATCCCGACGTAGCCTCTCTAAAGGCGAAGGTCGAAAATATTCTCGTGGATTTCCCTCATCTCAAGGAAATCGTCGAACAGATTCAGGCCGTGAAGTAGCGGTTGCCGTAGAACGGGGCGGAGCGCTTTTTTCCCGCCCCTTCGTTGACTTTTATTTATTGTGCAGGAGGATTTCATGTGAAAACCCTGACAGCATGTCTCGATGTTCTGGAAAAAACGATCCGATATTGTCTCTCCGCGCTCTTTATCGTGATGGTCGGTTCGATTTTCTACCAGATTATATTGCGTTACGTATTCAGCTCGGCAAATGCATGGTCGGAAGAATTGGCCCGGTATACATTCGTATGGCAGGTTCTTCTGGGTGCGGCCGTGGCAGTGAGGAAAGCGCGGCATATGCAGATCGATTTTTTCTTGAATAAATTCCCGCCGAAGGTGCGAATGATCGTCGATATCTCCATGAAATTGGTGGTTTTGTATTTTTTTGTTGTGATAGCTCAAAAGGGAATGGAGCTCTATAGCTTTACTCAGCGGCAGCAGTCGACAGGGCTTGGAATTCCGATGTCAAGAATATACTTGTCGATACCTGTCGGCGCGGTGCTTATGATGATTTTTACGCTTGAGGAAATCGCATTAAAGTATCTGCCTGGAATTCGCAAACAGTATGGTGGTGAGAAAAATGCATAATATCCTTATTCTGGCGATTCTCCTGTTCACCATTTTGGGAATGCCCATCGGGTATTGTTTAGGGGCGGCCACCCTTTTCGCATTGTTATACGCAGGTTCTTTCCCGTTGATTGTTATCCCTCAGCAAATTTTCGCAGGCATCGACTCCTTTCCTATCATGGCGATCCCGTTTTTTATTCTAGCAGGCAACCTTATGACCGCTGGTGGGATTAATCAAAAAATCATCAGATTTTGCAATTCGCTGATAGGATGGGTTACAGGCAGTCTCGCTATGGTTACGGTTGTCGCATCGATGTTTTTCGCCGCCATATCCGGTTCGGCAGTGGCCACTGTCGCCGCTATAGGCGGAATAACCATCCCCGCCATGAAGAAAGAGAAATACAGCGGCGCGTTTGCCGCAGCGGTGGCTTCTTCCTCCGGCGTTTGCGGTCCGATCATACCTCCGAGTATTCCTCTTATCGTTTACGGAGCCGCTCTCTCGATGTCGGTAAGCGACCTTTTTCTCGGTTCCGTCATTCCGGGGATCATGTTGGGACTGTCGTTATGCGCCGCTTCCTACGTGATTTCGAAAAGAAACAACTTTCCGAAGCACGAACGCGCGCCACGAGCGGAAGTTCGCAGAGCGGCGAAAGAGGGTTTCTGGGCCCTTATCATGCCGCTCGTCATTTTAGGGTCGATTTTCAGCGGCATCGTCACCCCGACGGAAGCTTCGGTCATCGCAGTGATGTATGCCCTGATCGTCGGTCTGTTCATCTATAGAGATTTAAAATTCAAAGATCTTCACCATATTTTGTGCGAATCGGCTATCTCCACCGCTGTGATCATGATTATCCTTGCGACTTCGAAGGCTTCGAGCTGGGTTGTTGTGACCTCTCGTTTCCCGGAAACTCTTTCCTCCGCCATCCTCTCGTTCACGAACAGTAAATTTATTATCCTTATTCTCGTTAATATCATTCTGCTCATCGTTGGCTGTCTGATGGAGGCCAATGCGGCCATCGTCATTCTCACGCCGATTCTTGTTCCTCTGGTTGCCAAAGTCGGCGTATCTCCTCTCCATTTCGGAGTGCTCATGACGTTCAATCTCTGTCTTGGTTTGCTGACGCCTCCCGTCGGCGCGGCGCTGCTCCTGGGAAACGATATCGCGGAAGAGAAGATCGAGAAAACGCTCGTGGCGACGGCGCCTTTTTTCCTTGTGGGCTTGGTTTCTCTTGCCCTGCTTACTTTTGTTCCGGAGATAATCACATTTCTTCCCGAACTTCTGAAAAAATAACCGCCATGGCGAATAAGTAGAAAAGCTGATGAAGAGGGCGCTCCTCGCGACGAGAGCGCCCTCTCTTTTCGTGCTGTGTCCTTGAAAGCGCTTTCTCACGATTATCATTTAAGAGATCGAGAAAAGACAGACTTATGGTGTCCGATGTGCTATCCTTTTTTCGAAAGAATGTATTATGAAACCGCTTTCCCCAGGGTTGGGAGGAAAAGGAATGAGTTTTAGTTTTTTCGATGTCGTTTTAGCAAGCGCCCTTGTCTCGACGATTCTTATATCCTTCGTTTTCTTCCGCTTCAAATGCCGGTTGAAAAAGATCGCAAATGAGGAAGCGCTTACACGAATAGCCCTTGCCGAGAGCATCGTCCGCTTTCACATGATCGTGGAAAGCTCCGCCGCCGGGATGTACGTCTTCCGGGGAGGTCGTTTCGTCATGGTGAACGCAGCGATGGAGTCGATAACGGGCTATTCCCGCGAGGAGCTGATGGCGATGGAGGAACTCGAACATATCCACCCGGATCACCGCGCTTCTGCGATGGAGCGAAGCGCCGCCCGCGAGCGAGGCGAAACCGTTCCATCCAGATACGAACTGAAACTGCTCGCGAAGAGCGGCGAAGTTCGTTGGGTCGACTTCACCGCGAGTATCGGTCTCTTCGACGGCTCGCTCTGTACCGTAGGGAGCGCCTTCGACATCACTGGCCGCAAGAAAGTGGAGGAGGAGTTGAAGGAGCGCGAGAGACTCTGGCGGACCATGGTGGAGACCAGCCCGGACGGCATCGCCACGGCGTCGCTCGACGGGATTGTCACGAGCGTGTCGAAGCGGTGCGTGGAGATGTGGGGGTACGATGATACCGACGATCTGATCGGCAGGCATATGCTGGAGTTCATCGATCCCGCGTGGCACGACAAGGCAAAGTATTATTTGGACGAGATGTTGAAAGGCAACTATTCCGGCCCCGCAGAGTATCTGATGGTCCGGCGGGATGGAAGCTCCTTCTACGTCGAGGCGAACGCGGAGATCCTTCGGAACGATTCCGGAAAACCCACGGGTTTTTTCTTCGTGGAACGCAATATCACGGACAGGAAGCAAGCGGAAGAGGCGCTCCGGGAGAGCGAAGCGAAATACAGGTTTCTCACGGAGAGTATGAAGGATGTCATCTGGACGCTGGACGTGGAGACGCTCCGGTTCGTCTACGTCAGTCCTTCGGTGGAGCGGCTTCGGGGGTACACGCCGGAGGAGATCATGGCCGAACCTCTGGACGCCGCTCTGACGCCGGAGTCCGCTTCCCTGGTCCGCAAGCGAATCAACGAAGGAATGAAAAAGTTTACGAAGATCGAAAATATCCCGAATTCGGTGTTTCATACCGAGGAGCTGGAGCAACCCTGCAAGGACGGAACGACGGTCTGGACGGAAGTCGTGACGGTCTACTGGCGCAATCCGCAGAACGGGCGAATCGAAATTCACGGTGTCACGCGCGACATCTCCGAGCGTAAGGCCGCGGAAACAAAAATCGCCTTTATGGCGCAGCACGATCCTCTGACGGGGCTTCCCAACAGAGCGCTCTTCGCGGACAGATTGGAACGCGCGCTCGCCGCGTCCAGAAGAAGCGGAACTCCGACGGCGCTGATGTTCCTCGACCTCGACAAGTTCAAGCCTGTGAACGATACCTACGGGCACGCGGTCGGCGACTTGCTGCTTCAACAGGCGGCCGAACGTATGCGATCCGCGTTGCGCGAGTCCGATACCGTCGGCCGTATCGGCGGCGACGAATTCGTGGTGCTGCTCCCCGCAGTCGACCGGGGAGAGGATGCGCTGCTCGTGGCGGAAAAGCTCTTGAAGGTCCTTCGCGCTCCGTTCTCCATCGAAGGGCGTTCCGTCGAAGTCTCATGCAGCATCGGAATCGCCATTCATCCGGAGAACGGTCGCGACGAGATCGAACTCGCGAAGAACGCAGACACGGCCATGTACTGGGCGAAGAGAGACGGAGGCGACTGCGCGCGCCTGTTCCGTACCTCTTCCGACGCTGCTGCGTCAACCCTCCGAAGGACGGATGTTCAGGACAGCAAAAAGTTCAGGAACTCCTCCATGCCGGCGCCCTTGAACGATCGCTCCAGAGGAAACCCCTCCAGCGCCCCGCGGAGCGCATCCTCCCGGTAGAGGCGCCCTTCGAGCGCATGTTCGATCTCCTCGCGGTTCTCCGCGCCGAAATAATCTCCGTAGAACCTCGCCTGGCGGATGACGCCCTCCTGTACGTTCAGCAGCGCCTCCACCTTCCCCCACGGGAAACGCCGTACCTTGCGCTCGGTGAACTCGGGGGAGGCGCCCCAGTTCCACTCCCACGTCGCGTACTTCTCCTGCCGGAGGCGGTTGATCTCCGTATGCTGCGCCTCGTCGAGCGAAACGGTTTCGGTCCCGGAGAGAGAGCCTCGGAGTGCGTCGATGAACTCTTCCACGGAGATGGGCTCCGGCAGCATGGGAAGTATGTTGGTCACGCGGCTCCGGACGGACTTGAACCCCTTCGAGGTGAACTTCTCCTCGTCCACGTTCAGAGCCTGTTCGAGGACGGAGAGGTTCGAGTCGAAGAGCAGCGTCCCGTGATGGAGCAGCCTGCGCCGGTCCATATGTTGCGCGCTGCCGGAGAATTTCCGTCCGTCGATCAAGAGGTCGTTGCGGCCGCCGCTCTCGGCCGCGACGCCGAGCTTTGCGAGCGCGTCGATCACCGGCCGGGCATGGCGCGCGAAGTCGAAGGGGGCGCCTTCGTCGTTGGGGACGATGAACGAATAGTTCACGTTCCCGAGGTCGTGGTAGACCGCGCCTCCACCGGATATCCGCCTGACGACGCAGATGCCGCGCGCCTCGACGAAGGGGCGGTTCACCTCCTGGGCGGTGTTCTGGAAGCGCCCCACGATGATCGAGGGGGCGTTTTGCCACAACAGGAAGTAGCCGGGGTGTCCTTCGCCGACGTTCCTGTAGAGATACTCTTCAAGCGCGAGGTTGAAGGCGGGGTCGTGCGACTGTCCTTCGATAAAGTACATTCGATTTCTCTCCTCTCGTGCCGCCGCCTCTTGCAAAGTCGGCGGTCTCGGTTCATTATACAAAATATCCCGTATCCGGAGGTGGAGCAGCATGCTCGATTCACTTGAGATCATCACATTGATGGAAGATTCGGTGTCCATGGAAGGCCATTTCATCGCGGAGCACGGTCTTTCGTTCTTCATCAAGGGGACGAAGGACGGGAAAGAGGTCCGCGGTCTCCTCGACGTGGGGCAGACGCACGAATTCCTCGCCCATAATATGCGGGAGCTTGGAATCTCCCCGCAGTCCGTCGACTTCGTCGTCCTCTCCCACTGCCATTACGACCACACCGGGGGCATCGCGAAGTTCGTCGAGTCCACCGGAAAGCACGACTTTCCCGTCATCGCGAACCCGGCGCTCTTCCGTCCGCACTTCGTCGCGACGCCCGTGGTGGCGGCGAAGGGAGTCCGCACCGGCGACGAGCGAGAGGCCATCGAGAGGGCCGGCGGACGGCTGCTGCTCTCCGGCGCGCCGTTCCCTCTCGCCGAGGGGCTCTCGACCACGGGGGAGATCCCGCGCGAGACCGGCTTCGAAGGCCCGGGGAACCGCTTTTTCACGTTGCGCGACGGCGAAGTGGTCCAGGACTCCCTCCCCGACGACATGGGCGTCGTCGCCAGGGTGAAGGGGAAGGGACTCGTCGTGCTCGCCGGGTGCAGCCATTCGGGGATCGTGAACATTCTGAAGCGCGTTCGCGCGCTTTTCCCCGGCGAGCCGATCGATGGCGTCCTCGGCGGTCTGCACCTCGTGAACGGCACCGAGGAAAAGATGGAAAAGACGCTCGCAGGGCTGAAAGAGTTCGACCCGGCATGGATCGCCTGCGGGCACTGCACCGGATTTCCCATGCAGTCGAAGCTCTTCCAGACCTTCGGAAAACGCTTTGTTCCGCTTACGGTGGGGAAGAAGTTCGTGGTCGGAGCGTAAGCGGCGAGCGGTTTCCGGACAACAAAAGAGGGGACGGGGCGCTTTTTTCCTTGCATCCGCAGGGATTCCAACGGCCTCGTCCTCTTGTGGAACGGCCTATCCGTCGGTTGCGAGCAAGCGGAGTTTGCGGCTCCGTTCGGCGTCTCCCGCCGCTTCGGCGACGCGCGCCGAATAGTCGAGGCGCTCTCTGACGAACTCGTCGCGGACGGCGGCAGGAAGCGGGTAGAGTTCTCTTCGCGGAGCAAGCGGCGCTGTGGATGCTGTGCGGAAGCGCACGTGTTCCGGTGTTCTGTTCCAGACCCGGACGAAGAGGCCGTAGAGTTCGAAGCAGTCGCTGAGGCCGTAGTGTCCGAGTGCCGGCCCCACGGCATCCTCCGCCTCCGCGAGCGGGAGCGGTTCGAGCAGGCGTTCACGCGCGATGCGGACCGCCTCGGAGAGGCGGGGCCACTTCCACTCTCCCTCGCGGTCCGTGTTTTTAGGGATTTTACAGAAGTCGGTGAGCCCACGCATCGAACACCACCACTTTCTGCGGCGCACCGCTTCTCCGGGGAGGAAGGAGAGGTCGAACGATAGGTTGTGGACGACGATTCCCTCCGGGTTCCACCGCTCCCAAAATGCGGCGAGGCTCGGCCAGTCCTCCAGGAAATAGGCGGGGTAGCGCTCCTCGGTGCGAAAATGGACGATCCGCTCCGGCGTGAGCCCGTGGACCCTTTCGGTCCGGCGATCCGGGCGCTCTTCGGAGTGATAGAAGCGGTTGAAGAAGTCGACGATCCTTCCCTCTTCGGTGAAGACGAGCGACGAGGCGGAAACCGCCGAGGCTCCTTTGAATCCGTTCGTCTCCAGGTCGAAGACGGCGAAAAGCCTGCTGTTCTTCATGGCGCACCCTCCCAGCTTGCTGTATCGGGGTCTCCGGAGAACGCCTTGGCGCGTTGTGGAGACCCGCCTATTATGACAGAACAAACCCCCTTCGTGGAAGCGACGAAAGGACGAAAAAATGAACGATGCGGCTTTCAACGAAATGAGAAAAGAAGTCGAAACGTGCGCGAGGTGTTCCCTTGCCGCGAACAGGACGCGGGCCGTCTTCGGAGAAGGGCCCGAAACAACGTCGATCGTTCTTGTGGGGGAGGCCCCGGGGGCGAAGGAGGACGAGTCGGGACGGCCGTTCGTCGGTCTCTCCGGACGTTTGCTGAGCGAACTGCTTGAGGAAGCCGGACTTCCCAGGGAGAAGCTGTTTATCACGAATACCGTCAAGTGCCGCCCTCCCGAAAACCGACTCCCTTCAAAAACGGAGTCGGCGGCCTGCCGACAGTTCCTCGCGGCGCAGTTGCGCCACATCAGGCCGCGCCTGGTCATCACCGCCGGAAACGCGCCGACCCGGGCGGTGCTCGGGACGAAGGAGGGGATATCCACGCTGCGCGGACGTCTCCGTTCCTGCGTCTGGGAGGAGATGGAGTTTTCCGTCCTGCCGCTCTTTCACCCGAGCTACCTTCTCCGGAACCGGGGGCGCGCCGAGGGAAGCCCGATAGCGCTCACGCTGGCGGATATCCGGGAGGCGCTCCGTCTGGCGCGGGAGTTCACGCCCGGATTTTGACCCTCTGAACGAAGGGGAAAAGCGCTGCGCGGAACGCCTCCAGAAACTCCGCGGAGAAGGGCGTAAGCGAGGAGAAGTCCGGATCGAGAGTGTTCCCCGGACGGAAATTTTGAAGGACGAACAGGGGCGCGCCCTCGGCCATGCGGCCGAGAAGCGGCGCGTCTTCGAGAGCGTGCAGTCCGGGGACGAGCGTCGTCCGGAACTCGAAAACGACCGAGGAACGCAGCAGAAGGGAGATGCTCTTCCGCACGAGCGGCAGAATCGAAACGTCCCCGTTCCGACCGCAGGCGCGGGGGTACTCCGCCGCGGAGGCCTTGAGGTCCATCGCCGCATAGTCGGCCAGCTTCTCCGCTAGCAGCTGTTCGAGGACGTCCGGACGCGCCCCGTTGGTGTCCACCTTTACCCTCAGTCCGAGAGAGCGGATTTTCCGGAGGAAGACCGGCAGATCTCTCTGCAGCGCCGGTTCGCCTCCGGTGACGCAGACGCCGTCGAGGAAGGGGGCCCGACGTTCCAGGTCCGCGATGATCTCTTCGGCGTCGATATCTTCGCTTGCGGCGCTCGGGAGGACCAGCTCAGGGTTGTGGCAGAAGGGGCAGCGGAGCTGGCAGCCGGCGAAGAAGACCACTGCGGATGCGCAGCCGGGGTAGTCGAGAAAGCTCGTGGGAATGTACCCGCCGATATGCAGATTCATTGTGCGATACCTCCCCGGAGGGCGTCCCTCCGTCGTGAAAAAGTCTGTCTTCTCCGTGAAAACACCGTGTCTCCCGCAGAAAACTATTCTATAATACTCCATGAAGTCCGGAAGAATTCATCCGGAGAAAAAGTGCGGGAAACGATCTTTCTATCTCGTGGTGTCGCGCATCCGCGCAGGAGGTTATTTCATGTTTCTGTTACGACTGCTTCTGAAGGCGGCCCCGCTGCTGCTCTTCTTTCTCTTCTCGAAAATACTGAAGGATACGCTCCGAGGGACGCCCGGTTCTCCGGGATCGGCCGGGGGCGCGCGGAGAAGGTCTTCGTCCGGTGGAGGCGGCGCCTCGTACACGCCGCCTCCCGGCGGCAAGCGGGATCCGTACGTCGTGCTCGGCTGTTCGCCCTCTTCGTCCGACGAGGAGGTAAAAAAACGCTACCGGGAGCTGCTCGGGCGCTACCACCCGGACAAGTTCATCGGACAGAACCTCGACGAGGAGTTCGTGGCCCTCGCGTCGAGGAAGTTCCAAGAGATCCAGGAGGCGTACGGACGGATTCGCGCCGCACGAGGGCTGTAACTCCAGGACGTTTTGTTTCGCACGGCGATACGGGTCGTGGTACAATGGCCTCGCCGGAGAACCCCTTGTAAAGGGGAAAAACGTTCCCGAACGCGGGAGAAAGAGGAGAGTCGCCATGTCAACTCTGGAACTCTATAGCGGACCCGAGAGTTTCTCTCGAATCAAATCACAGGCGCGAACCACCATAGAATCCGCTTTTTTCGGCAACAACGTGGTCCCCGTCTCGAACCTCAAGGAAGCCTACGAGCTGGCCAGGATGTCCCCCGGAACGGTGGAGCTTACGGGGATGCCGGTGTACCGCCCCGAGGGGCAGGGGCTGCCCCCGCGAAGCAACGTCCTTTTAATGAACGACGGAGCCGTGGTCGGCCGCTGCGCAGCAGCGAGGAAGATCGTCGGCGAGCCGGGGGTGAACGTCGGCGACCTTGCGACGACTCTTCGCGAGGCCGTCTACAACGCCCGTTTCCGTACGTTCTACTCCGCGGAGGCGTACATCGGTCTCGAAGGCGATTTCATGGTGAAGGCCCACCTGATGGCGCCGAAAAATCATGAAAACCTTGTCTATAACTGGCTTCTGAACTTCCAGTACCTCAACAGGACGTACATCGACATGTACTCGGCCTCGAGGCCGCTGGCGGACGGCGACATCTTCATGTTCGCCGATCCCGACTGGACCTCGACGGAGTACCCCTACGGACTCGCTTTCTTCGACCCCGTCCATAACTGCGCGGCGGTGCTGGGGATGCGCTACTTCGGAGAACTCAAGAAGGGCACGCTGACGCTCGCGTGGGGAACCGCCGTGCGGAACGGCTTCGCCTCCTGCCACGGAGGGCTGAAGCGGTACAACCTGAAGGGTGGGCGCTCGTTCGTCGCGGCGGTTTTCGGCCTCTCCGGCTCCGGCAAGTCCACGATCACGCACGCGCGTCACGGAAACAAGTACGACATCACCGTGCTCCACGACGACGCCTTCGTGATCAACGTCAAGGAGAAGTACGCGATCGCGCTCGAGCCATCCTACTTCGACAAGGTGCAGGACTACCCGATGGGGTGCGAGGACAACAAGTTCATCATCACGATCCAGAACTGCGGCGTGACGAGGGGTACGGACGGCCTGCTCTACGCGGTGACCGAGGACCTGCGCAACGGCAACGGGCGGGCAATCAAGTCGAAGCTCTGGTCGCCCGAGCGGGTGGACCGTATCGACGAGCCGATCGACGCCGTCTTCTGGCTGATGAAGGACTCGTCGTTGCCGCCGGTGCTCCGGTTGAAGGGGTCCGATCTCGCCTCCGTGCTCGGCGCGACGCTCGCCACGAAGCGCACCTCGGCCGAGCGCCTCGCTCCGGGAGTCGACCCGAACGCCCTCGTCATCGAATCGTATGCGAACCCCTTCCGCACCTATCCGCTCGCTACGGACTACGAGCGCTTCAAGGCGCTCTTCGACGACGGGGTGGCCTGTTACATTCTGAATACGGGCGAGTTCATGGGAAAGAAAGTGAAGCCTGCGGATACGCTGGGGATTCTGGAGTCGATCATCGAGGGGAAGGCGAGCTTCGTACCGTTCGGCCCCTTCGGCGACATGGAGACGATGGAGCTTGAGCAGTTCCCTATCGACTTCACCGACGAGAAATACCGGAGAGAACTCTTTTCACGGATGCGGGACAGGCTCGCCTTCGTCACGTCCCGCGAGACGGAGAAGGGCGGCATGGACCGCCTGCCTGCGGAGGCCGAGGCCGCGCTGCGCAAAGCCCTCGACGAGATGGGCTATCCTGTCCAGGAGTAGCGATACCGAGCCGGGGCGCGTCCCCGGCTCATCTTTTCCTGTACGAGGGCGAGAAATACTCCGAGACCACCGCGTCCCCGCGAAGAAGCCGCGCCCTGGAGATGATCCTCCTCTTGCAGACCCACTCGAACCCCTCGCGCGCCGCCCGTTCGTCCGTTCTGTCCTTTTCGATTCCGACAGGATCTTTCGCCGCCCCTGGCCACGACCGCCACTCGCCCAGGAGAGGCTCCTGGTAGAGCACCAGCCAGGAAAAATCGCTCCAGACGCCGAGGACGCGGAAGCGTTTTCGCCCCTCTCCCTCGACGTGGATCAGTATGCTCAGCTCGTCGCGGAAGCGGGTGGCCGTTCCGGAGTAGTTTCTGTCCGCGCTTCTTCCGGAGAACGACGCCGTCCGGCCGTTGCGGACGACGCCCTGACGGGCGCACCATTCGCGCAGAGCGCCCATCAGGGCGTCGTAATCCAGCGGGATGCCGTTCGACGCGGCGAACGCCTGCGCGAACTTCCGTTCGAGCAGGTACTCCCCGGGCCGGTGCGAGGGGGCGCAGAGCAGGTGGAGCCGCAGCGGAAAAAAAGGTGTTTCCGTCATAAATCCTCCAGCGAGGTGTACTCGTCCGTTTCTTAAGAGCCGCTCTCTGCTATAATCATACCTCAAACAAATTTGTACCCGGAGGAAGGCACTTATGGAAAAAAATTTAAACAACTCGCACGCGATGGGGACGGATTCGATCCCCCGTCTCATGTGGCGCTTCTCTCTGCCGGCCATCGTCGGCATGCTCGCCAATGCGCTCTACAACATCGTCGACCGCCTCTTCGTCGGACAGACGGTGGGCGCCGCGGGCATCGGCGCGATCAGCGTGGCCTTCCCCTTCATGATACTCGTCATCTCCTTCGGACTGCTGATCGGCGTCGGCGCGGGCTCGCTGATCTCGATCTCCCTCGGAGAGAAGCGGCGGGCCAGAGCGGAGCGGGCTATGGGGAACGCGATCGTGCTCCTTGCGGGGGGCGGCGCCCTCCTGGTTCTTCTGGGCGCCGCGTTCACCGAGCCGATCCTCGAACTCTCCGGCGCGAGCCAGACCCTGATGCCGCTGTGCCTGGAGTATATGAACATCGCGGTCTGGGGCGTCTTCTTCTCCACGCTCGCCTTCGGGCTGAACTTCTTCATCAGGGCCGAGGGCAATCCCCGCTACGCCATGTTCACGCTCATCATCGGCGCGGGGGCGAACGTCCTCCTCGACGCGCTCTTCATTCTGGTCTTCGGCATGGGCGTCGGAGGGGCCGCGCTCGCTACTCTGATCTCGCAGATGATCTCCGCCCTGTGGGCGGCTCTGTACTACCTTCGGGGAAAGGGGACGCTTCGCTTCCGTCGGAAGCATTTCGCGCCCGACTGGGTGATCGTCCGCCGTATTCTCGCCATCGGCGCCGCGCCGGCGCTGACCGAAGTCAGCTTTACGTACGTACTCGCCCTCTTCAACCGTTTGCTGCGATTCTACGGGGGCGATCTGGCGATCTCGGCGATGGGTATCTTCTTCAGCCTGGACAGTCTTTTCTTCCTGCCGGTGCTCGGGCTTGCGGGCGGCGTCCAGCCGATCATCAGCTACAACTACGGAGCGAAGGACTACGACCGGGTGATCCGCGCCGTCATGGCCGCGATCAAGATAGGCGCGCTCTTTTTTTCGGTGAGTTTCACTCTCGTCATGCTCTTTCCCGCCCCGCTCATCCGTATCTTCAACTCGGACGACGCGGAACTGCTGGCTCTGGGCGTGCGCGGAATGCGCCTCGGTTACAGCGGTGTCATCTTCGCCTCGGTGAGCCTTATCGCTTCGCACACTTTTCAAGCGATCGGCAAGGCGAAGACCGGGCTCTTTCTGACGCTTTCGAGGCACTTCATCTTTATCCTCGCGCCGATGTACTTTTTGCCGCCGATTCTTGGGATCGACGGCATCTGGCTGTCGCTGCCGCTTTCCGACCTGGGCGGCGCGCTTACCGGCGCATGGTTTCTGCGACGGGAGTTCCGCCTGATGCGCACTTCGGAACGCCTTCGGCAAATTTCTCCTTCCGACGAGTTCGACGCTCCACAGAAGGAGAGTCTGAGGGTATAATATTAAAAGTGAATCATGATTTCGAAGAAGAGTAAGGAGAGAATTCAGTGCACACTTCAAAAAACATGCACCCCGAGGGAATTTTCGAGGTCTACGCTGAGGAAGAGTCCGCGCTCTATCTGCTTGATCTGCCGCTCCCTCTTCCCGGATTCGATCATCATCTGTCGTCCTGGCTGCTCCGCGACTTCCGCAGAGAACGGAACGTTCTCGTCGACACGGGACCGTCGGCCGCCGTCCCCTTTCTGGAGCGTTCCCTGCGCGCTCTCGGCGCCGGGAGGATCGACCTTGTGCTCCTCACGCACATTCACGCTGATCACGCCGGGGGAATCGGCAGCTTCCTCCGGCGTTTTTCCGGGGCGAAGGTGCTCGCTCCCGAGAAGGGGAGGCGACATCTTGTACACCCCGCCAAACTCGCGGAGGGAACGAGCGCTACGCTCGGACGCGAGATGGCGGACGCGTTCGGCCCTATCCTCCCTCTGTCGGAAGAGAGCCTGATCGACTCGTCGTCGCCCCTTCTGGAAGGATTTACCGTCCTCGAAACGCCGGGGCACGCGTCGCATCACTCGTCCTACGTCTTCCATTCGAATTTCGGAAAGGTGCTGTTCCCCGGCGAGGCCGCCGGCGTGGGCCTTGGCGAGGCGGTCCGCCCGCTGTGGACGGGAGGCGCCGATGGTGCGGATACAGGTCCTTATCTTTTCCCTGCAACCCCTCCCCGACTCGACGGCGAATCCATGGAACGCTCCATGGAACTCCTGTACGGCGAGCGGGACGCGAAGTACCTCTGTTTCAGCCACTACGGATGGACAACGGACGTCGCGGAAACGCTCCGTCTTGCGGGCGATCAATTCCGCGACTGGACGGAGAGGGCGCGCCGCTGTTCGCCGGAAAACGAAGAGGATGCCGTGGCGTTCCTTTTCTGCGAAGTGACGAAGATGGATCCCTTGCTTGCGCTGCTTCCCTCTTTAAGGGCGGAGCAGCGGGCGAAGGAGGAGTTCTTTATCAAAAACAGCCTGAGGGGGATTGTTCGGTGGGTACGCTCATGACAGGCAGGTTCGGCGCGCACAGTCGTCTCGTCACGGAAACGATCTTTCCTGTTGCGGGCGAAGAGGGGGTACGGCGATGACGGAGCAGTCCGGAAAGCTCGGTTTCGACCGATATCTCGTCGGAGACGGCGGCAAAAGGCTCTTCCTCTTTCTCTTCGGAGGTCTTCTCTGCGCAGTCGGTCTCCTCGCCGAACCGATCTCCGATCTTCCGGCCGGAGTGGCGCGCATACTGGTCGAACCGGACTATCTGATCTCCGACTACTTCCACGTGGGCGGGAAGGGCGCCTCGTTTCTCAACAGCGGCATCCTCACGCTTCTCTTTACCTCCATTCTGGTGTACTATCAGGTGCATATCCGCGGAATTTCCATCGCGGCGGTCTTCACCGTGGCGGGCTTCTCCTTCTTCGGCAAGAATCTGCTCAACGTCTGGTTCATCCTTGGTGGAGTCTGGCTCTATTCGTGGCACCAGAGGGAGTCCTTCCTGAAGTTCATCTACATCGCCTTCTTCGGTACGGCGCTCGCCCCGTTGGTGAGCCAGCTCATGTTCGGTCTGCATTTTCCGGGGCCCTTCCGGGTAGCGGCGGGAGCCGTCGCCGGCATCTCGGCGGGTTTCCTGCTCCCATCGCTGGCCGCGTCGTTCCTTTCGGTGCACAAGGGGTATAATCTGTACAACGTCGGATTCACCGCGGGAATGGTCGGGACCCTCTACGTCTCGCTCTTTCGCTCGCACGGGTTCATCCCCGAGGCCAGGGTGCTCTGGTCCACCGGAAGCAACGGCGTGCTCCTCCCGCTGCTTGTCGGGATGTTCCTGACGATGATCCTCGCAGGCTTCCAATTGAACGGCAGGTCGTTCAAAGGGCTCTCGTCGATATGGGCGCATTCTGGGCGTCTTCTCGCAGATTTCGTCGATATTTTCGACTTCCCCCCGACACTGATCAACATGGGGGTGAACGGTCTCCTCGTCGTGGCCTATCTGTTGCTGATAGGCGGCGACTTCAACGGCCCCACTCTCGGCGGCATCTTCACCGTCGTGGGTTTCAGCGCGATGGGGAAGACACCGAGGAACATACTTCCAATAATGCTCGGCGTCGTGCTCGGCAGCCTGACGAAGAATTGGAGTCTCTCCGATCCCGCCATTCAGCTTGCGGCGCTCTTCGGTACGACGCTCGCTCCCATAGCGGGCGAGTTCGGATGGAAGGCGGGTATTCTCGCCGGGTATGTCCATTCGTCCGTGGTGCTTTATGTCGGCGTCTTGCATGCCGGCTTCAACCTGTACAACAACGGCTTTGCCGGGGGGCTCGTCGCGGCCATGCTCGTGCCTCTCATCGAAGCCTTCAGAGGGAGAGAGAAGGAATGAAATACGAACGTCTTGTCGTCTCGCGTATTATGAGCGAGCTGATGAACTTCTTCTTTTCGATGGGGGCCCGGGACTTTACATCTCATGTCGTCCGGGACGAGAAGGGGTTCGAAATTCGCGTCGAATCGGACTACTCGGGAAATCCGTCGAGCAAGATTCGCGAGATGACCAGGCTGCTCAGAATGCCGCGCGCCCGCGAAATGGAGGAGTACTCGTGGTCGCTCTCCGGAGACATCAGCACGGGGCAGGAGATCTATCTTGTGGGCATTATGACGGACGACGTGTCCGTGGAACACGACGAGGAGGCGGGGCGTGTCCGAATACGCCTCACTCGTCTTCTGGAATGACCGGAAAGGGGAGAAGAACATGGCGAAGCTGCAACTGACCATGGATATACTCGAAGAGGCGCTGCTGGGGGCATCGGTTCTTGGCGGGGGGGAGGGAACCTCTATCGACGAGGCGATGATGCTCGGCGAACTTGCGCTGAAGATCAACAGTCCGCTGTTGCTGGATGTCGAGGATATTCCCTCCGACGGTACCGTCGTCACGTGCGGCACGGTCACCTGCCCGCACAGCAAGAAAGCGCCGTTCGTCAGCCCCCGCGCGCACGTCCGGAGTATCGAACTTCTGTTGGAAAGCGGTCTCGAACGCCCCGCCGCCTTGATCTCCAACGAGTGCGGAAGCGGAGGAATCGTGAACGGATGGCTCCAGGCGGCGATTCTCGGACTGCCGATCGTCGACGCGCCCTGCAACGGCCGAGCGCACCCCACGCCGGAGATGGGCTCCATGGGATTGCATCTCGTGCCGGATTATCAGGCCGTCCAGTCCTTCGCGGGAGGAGATCCGGCGAAGGGAAACTATATCGAAGGTCTCCTTCGGGGGAATGTGAAAACGGTCTCCTCCATGATACGCCAGGATGCCTGCGTCGTCGGCGGCCTCCTCTCCGTGGCGCGCAATCCTGTGAAGGCGAACTTTCTTCGCGGGAACGCCGCTGCTGGCGCGATCAAGCTGGCGATACGCCTCGGCGGCGCCGTGAAGGAGGCGCGGAGCGGGGGAGGCGAGGCGGTGACCTCGGCGGTCCTTTCCATACTCCGCGGAGAAGTGCTCTGCAGGGGCAGAGTCGATTCCGTCGATCGCTTCACGGCGGGCGGCATGGATTCGGGGACGGCGTACGTCGGCGACGTTTCGGTCACCTTCTGGAGAGAGTACATGACGGTCGAACGAGGCGAGGAAGAACGCCTTGCGACCTTCCCCGACCTGATCACCGTGATCGACGCGGAGACGGGAATGACCATCGCGAGTTCGGAGATCGCCTCCGACATGAACGTCATCATGATCTCCGTTCCGAAAAGACGACTTCTCCTCGGTGCGGGGATGCGCTGTCCGGACCTTTTCGAGCCCGCGGAGAAGGTCATCGGGAAGAAATTGCTGCAGTACCTCGAGTTGTAGTGCGGCGACCCGTCTACCTGCAACGATCGGGCCCTCTCTCCCGGGAGGGCTCGTTTTTTCGTGCAACGGACGATCTGATATTTGACATTTTGTTTTATGCATGGTAATCTCCTCTCATAGTGCATTCTGCCCTCGTTCTGCGCGGGCATACTAAGTGGAGGTGTATGAATGGGATTTGAAAGCCGAGTACTCTCCGGCGTCCATTTCATGCAGGGGAACTATGCTGCAGTGGAAGGGGCCATCGCCGCCGGGTGCGACTTTTTCGCAGGCTACCCCATCACCCCTGCGAACGAAGTCTCCGAGGGGATGGCGAGACGGCTCCCCGCCGTGGGAGGGGCTTTTTTCCAGGGCGAGGACGAATTGTGCTCGATTTACGCGATCACCGCGGCGTCCCTTGCAGGGGCGAAGGCGATGACGGCGACTGCGAGCGCGGGGTACGACTACATGCAGGAGGGGATCGAGTACGCCGTCGCGGTGGAAGCGCCCGTCGTGGTGCTCGACGTCATGCGCTGCAGAGGCGAGAACTTCGCCACGCAGGCCGACATCATGCAGGTTCGCTGGGCCGCTGCGGGAGATCACGAGATGATCGTGCTCGCGCCGTCGACCGTCCAGGAGATGTTCGACTTTTCCGTCCGCGCGTTCAACCTCGCGGAGGAGTACCGGACGCCGGTCGTGGTGATATCGGAGATGTCGCTGGCGCTGATGCGCGAGCGGCTTGAAATTCCCGAGGCTTCCGCGATTCCGGTCGTGAACCGCAAACGGACGACGAAACAGCCTTGCGAATATCTGCCCTTCCAGGCCGCGAGCGAATTCGGCGTTCCCGACTTCGCCGAACTCGGGACGGGGTATCGCGTCATTCACTCGATCAACCCGCACGACGAGCGCGGCGACATAGAATGGGAGCCGCGCGCCTTCGAGCGTCTGTATAAGAGAATCACCGGGAAGGTCCGGGAGAACAGGAAGAAGATCTCGACCACGCAACGCTTTTTGCTCGACGACGCCGAGATCGCCCTCGTCGCCTTCGGAAGCGAGGTACGCCCCTGTCTCGACGCCGTCCATGCGGCGCGCGAGAAAGGGATCAAGGCCGGGGTGCTCAAGCTGGACGCGCCGTGGCCGATCCCCGAGGAAGCGATCGCCGAGACGGCGGCCAACGTCGGCGCCCTCGTCACGGTCGAAATGAACATCGGCAGGTATGCCGGAGAGGTGGAGCGTATCGTGTGCGGAAAGTGCCGCACCGCGCGGGCGACCAAGAACCTCGGAACGCCGCACACTCCGGATGAAATTCTCTCCGTCATCGAGGAGGTGCGGTCATGAGCGCTCCCGAAATGCATACACACGGCAACCCGCTGCTCAAGTACATGCGGCAGGACAAACTGCCCCATTTCTTCTGCCCCGGCTGCGGTTGCGGGCAGGTCGTCAGCGCCTTTCTCCGCGCATGCGAGTCGCTCGAACTGGACCTCGGGACGATGGTCGGCATCGGCGGCGTCGGCTGCACGGCGCGCATCCCGGTGTACATCAACATGGACTGCCTCCACGGCGTCCACGGCAGGACGCTTGCCTGGGCCACCGGAATCAAGCTGCACAAGCCGGATACCAAAGTCGTCGTGTTCGCCGGAGACGGCGACGCCCTCTCCATCGGCGGCAACCACTTCATCCACGCGGCGCGCCGGAATCTCGACGTGACGTTCGTCGTGGTGAACAACTTCAACTTCGCGATGACCGGCGGACAGGTCGCACCGATGACGCCCGACGGCGCCGTGACCATGACCACCCCCTACGGAAGCAGCGAGCCGCCTTTCGATCTCTGCAAGCTGGCCGTCACGGCAGGAGCGACCTACGTCGCCCGTACGCTGACCTCCAGTCCGCCGCAGATGACGACGTTCCTGAAGAACGCGCTCTCGCACAAGGGATTCTCCGTTGTGGAGATCCTCTCCCAGTGCCCGACGCACTTCGGCAGGTACGCCCTCGGAAGCGGCAGCCCGAAGAATCTCGTCGAGTGGATCAAGAGCCATACCGTCCCCGTATCCGCCGCGGACAAGATGAAGCCCGAAGAGGTCGCCGGAAAGTATCTGCTCGGCGAGTTCGTCAAGACCGAACGCCCCGTCTTCAGGGGGAGCACCGTCTATACGGCTCCGTGCCAGGGGTGCTCGGAGAGCAAGGAGGCGAAAGCATGAGCCGGACGAGCATCCGATTCTGCGGTTTCGGCGGCCAGGGGATCATTCTTTCTTCGGTGATTCTCGGAGAAGCCGCCGTCACGAAGGAAGGTATCTACGCGGCCCAGTCTCAGTCCTACGGCTCCGAGGCCAGGGGCGGGCAGTGCCAGTCGGAGGTCGTGCTCTCCAAGACGCCCATCGGGACCCCGACAAGCGAACGGAACGACATCATCGTCGCCATGTTCCAGGCCGCGTACGACAGCCACAAGCACGAGATCGAAAACGGCGGCGCCTTCTTCGTCGACGGCGGTCTCGTCCCGAACGTCGGCGACGTCGATCCTTCCGTCACCGTGTGGAAGGTCCCCGCGACCGAGACGGCGATCCGCCTCGGGAGCAAGATGGCCGGAAACATGGTCATGCTCGGCTTTCTCCAGGAGAAAACGAAGGTGGTTTCAAAGGAGAGCCTGATGGAGGCCATCCGCGAGTCGGTGAAGGAGAAGTACGTCGCCATGAACCTCGCCGCATTCGAGGAGGGGGCGAGGCTCGCACGGGAGGCGGCCGCCCCATGAAGCTCTACGAATTTCAGGGGAAGGCGCTCTTCCGCGAGGCCGGAATCCCCGTGCCCAAAGGAGCGGTCGTCACCGCCTCCGACAAGGAGGGGCTTTTCGCCCCGTCGGCCGTGAAGGCGCAGGTGCTCTCCGGGGGAAGGGGGAAGGCCGGCGGCGTCGTCCTTACGGACACGCTCGAGGATGCAACGAAGGCCGCCGACTCGATTCTCTCCATGGAGCTGAAGGGAGAGCCGGTGAAGGCGCTCCTCGTCGAGGAGAAGGCGATCATCAGGGCGGAGTACTACCTCGCCGTGACCTTCGACGGCGAGTCGAGGACGCCGCTCTTCATGGCGAGCGCCGCCGGCGGCATGGATATCGAGTCCGTCGCGGAGCATAGCCCCGAGAAAATTCTGAAGCTCCCCGTCGACCCTCTCTGGGGGCTGACCGACTACAAGATCCGTGCGATGGCGGACTTCCTCGGGTACGAAGACCGCAGGGAGTTCGACGGATTCGTCCGGAAGGTCTGGAAGCTCTTCCGCGAAAAGGACGCCGTCCTCGTGGAGATCAATCCTCTGGTGGTCACCGATAAAGGACTCCTGGCGCTCGATGCGAAAGTCGAGATCGACGACGACGCAAAACCCCGCCGGAAGCAGCTCTTCGAAGCGATGCTCTCCGAGCAGCGGACTCTTGCGGGCGCCGCAGCGGAGGCCGACCGAGGCACCATCACGTACGTTCCGCTCGACGGAAGCGTCGGGCTTATCTCCGACGGCGCCGGGACGGGCATGCTCACGCTCGACCTGATCCGCGACATGGGCGGTGACGCGGCGGACTTCTGCGAGATGGGCGGCCTGACCAGCCCCGAAGTGATGTACGACGCCATGAAACAGGTATTCGCCGACAAGCCCGGCATCAAGAGCCTGCTCGTCGTGCTCATCGGCGGCTTCAACCGCATGGACGAGATGGCGGAGGGCATCGTGCGTTATCTCGGGGAGCATCCGGTCTCCGTTCCTTTGGTGGTGCGGCTCTGCGGCACCATGGAGGAGGAGGGGAAGGCCATCATGAAAGAGGCGGGGCTGCCCGTCTACGACGATCTTCGAACCGCCGTGGCCGACGCGGTGCGGTTCGCCGCGGGAGGCGAGTAAAATGGCCGTTCTAGTGGATAGAAGTACGCGGGTCATCGTCCAGGGGATCACCGGAAAGTCCGGAATTCTTCAGACGAAGTCGCTTCTCGACTACGGAACATCCGTAGTCGCCGGAGTGACGCCCGGCAAGGGCGGCGCTGTCGTCGAGGGCGTTCCGGTCTTCGATTCCGTCGCGGATGCGATGAAGGGCGTCGCTCCGAACGCCGCCATCAGCTTCGTGCCGCCGATGTTCGCGAAGGACGCGGCGATCGAGGCGATGGAGGCGGGCATCAAACTGCTCGTTCTCACGATGGAGGGGATACCCAAGCACGATGTGCTCGACATCCTCTCCTATGCTCGGGGAAGGGGCGTCCGCGTGCTCGGCCCCGGTACGGCGGGCGTCATCTCCCCCGGCAAGTGCAAGCTCGGGGCGCATCCCGCCCGTATGTTCATGGAGGGGAAGGTCGGCGTGGTCTCCAAGAGCGGGGCCCTCTCCTACGAAGTGGGAAAGACGCTCACCGACGCCGGGATCGGCCAGTCCACGGTCGTCGCGCTGGGAGGCGGACCGATTTGGGGGACGAACCAGCGCGAGGTGGTCGAGCTGTTCAACGCGGACCCCGAGACGGAGATCATCGTCGTGCTCGGAGAGATCGGCGGCGCGACGGAGATAGCCGCAGCGGAGTTTATCGCCGAGCACGTACGGAAGCCCGTCGTCTCGCTGATCGTCGGCAGAGCGGCGCCCGAGGGGAAGTCGCTCGGCCACGCCGGAGCGATCATCCGGGGGAACAAGGGGACCGCCGCGTCGAAAATGGAAGCCCTGGAGAAAGCGGGGGCGCGTCTGGCGACCTCGCCCGCCCAGGTGGTCGAAATTATCCGGAAGCTGGGGTGAGTGTGGATGGCCGTTCATGTGAACAAGCGTCTCTGCAAGGGGTGTGGACTGTGCATCTCCGTCTGCCCGAAGAACGTCTACGAGATTTCGAACGAGACGAACCAGAAGGGATTCACCGTCGTGGCGGCGGTTCGCGAGGGCGACTGCATCAAGTGCAAACGGTGCGAGATTACCTGTCCCGACATGGCGTTGTGGATAGAGGAATAGAATAGCGGTACGAGGACGGGGCGGCGCGGGGAATGTCCCCGGCCGCCTCGGGGCTTTTTATGGAACGCATTTCGCCCCTCGGGGCGCAAGGAGGCGGTAACGAACGATGGTACGTATTATCGGTCTTGACGACATCAAAACAGCTGCGGGGCGGATCTCGGGGAGAGTCCGACGCACGCCCGTTCTGCGCGGAGACAAGCTCGACGCGCTTTTCGGCGCGGAGGTCTATTTCAAGCCGGAGAATCTGCAGCTTACAGGCTCCTTCAAGATCAGGGGCGCCACGAACAAGATCCTCTCCCTTTCCGACGATGAGCGTGCCAAGGGCATTATCGCCTCGTCGTCGGGGAACCACGCGCAGGGGGTCGCCTATGCGGCGAAGATGCTCGGCATCAAGGCGACGCTCGTGCTCCCGGAGAACGCTCCGAAGTCGAAGATCGAGGGGACGAGAACCCTGGGGGCCGAAGTGGTGCTCCACGGTTTCGATTCCATCCAGAGATACAAGAAGCTCTACGAGATCAAGGCTGAAAAGGGGTACACGCTGGTCCACTCCTACAACGACCCCGAACTGATCGCGGGGCAGGGGACCTCGGGACTTGAAATCATAGAAGATCTGCCGGATGTCGACACCGTGGTCGTGCCGCTCGGCGGCGGAGGACTTCTCGCCGGCGTCGCGGCGGCCATCAAAGAGACCCGTCCCTCCGTTCGGATCGTGGCCGTGGAGCCGGAGAACATTCAGCGGTACGCCGAAAGCCGGAAGGCCGGGAAACCCGTGGAGGTCCCGATGGGAGAGACGCTCGCCGACGGTCTGATGATCACGATGACCGGAGAGCACAACTATCCGCTGATCGACAAATACGTGGACGAGATCGTCCCCGCCGCGGACGAGTTCATACGGAAGGCGCTCATGGAGATCGTCTTCAAGAGCAAGCTTCTGGTAGAGCCCTCGGCGTCGGTCGGCGTGGCGGCGGCGCTTCAGGGCTCCTTCAAGGTCGAACCCGGCGAGAAGATCTGCTTCTTCCTCTCCGGAGGCAACATCGATCCGGAGAAGCTTGCGTCGTTCATCGCACCCGAGACGGCGTAAGAACAATACGGTACAATACCGAACGGCCCGTTCCTCCGGGCCGTATTTTTCGTAAGGAGGCGGCATGCGTGTTTTTTGACCTTGTCTTTCGGAACGGGAATATAACGACGGGAAACGGCGTCTTTCGCGGTTCCATCGGCGTGAGCGGCGGGAAGATCGCCGCCGTGGCGGGCGCGGGCACGGAACTCGACGGGAGGGAGGTTGTCGACGCGAAAGGGAGGATGCTCCTTCCGGGCTTGATCGACGCGCACTCCCACGCGGGGCACGGCGACCCGGACAGGGAAAACTTCGCCGACTACAGCCGGGCGTGCGCCGCAGGCGGTATCACCACCTTCATCGACATGCCCCTCTCGAACCCCTCGACGCTCACCGTGGAGCGTCTTCAGGAGAAGATCGACACCTCCGGGAGCGAGAGTTTCGTCGATTACGCGCTCTACGGCGGTGTGGTCCCGGGGTACCTTGAACACATCGAACCCATGACGAAGGCGGGGGTGGGCGCTTTCAAGGCCTTCACCTGCAGATGTTCGAACTACCCGATGACCGACGACGGGACGCTGCTTGCAGGGATGAAGATCCTCGAGCGGACCGGGGGCATCCTTTCGGTCCACGCGGAGAACGACACCCTGATCCAACACCTGGTGGACGAGCTTCGCGCGGCGGGGAAGAACGGCCCGCGCGCGTTCCTCGACTCCCACCCTCCCTACTCGGAACTCGAGGCGATCCAGCGCGTCTTTTTCCTGGCGAAATACGCTCCGAAGTGCAGGGTACATATCGCGCACATGAGCATCCCCGAAGGAATGGAGCTGCTTCGGAGGCTTCGCGGCGAAGGCGTGCCGAATATCTCCGCGGAGACGTGCCCTCAGTACCTCGGCATGTGCGAGGAGGATTTGGAGCACATCGGCGCGCTCGCCAAATGCGATCCCCCCGTACGCTCGCGCGAGGCGGTGGAGAAGATCTGGGAGCATGTTCTCGACGGCACCGTTGATATCGTCGCCAGCGACCATTCGCCGCACCCGTTCTCCCGGAAGGCAGGGAGGGCGGATGATTTCTGGACCGTGGCGGAGGGGTGCACCGGTATCCAGACCATGCTGCCCGTCGTTCTTACCGAAGGGCGCAAGCGCGGCCTCTCATGGGAGCGGCTCGTCAGGCTCATGGCGGAGCGCCCCGCGGAACTCTTCGGACTGAAGGGGCGGAAGGGACTGCTTGCTCCCGGCTGCGACGCCGATATTCTTCTTCTTGATCCGGAGAAGGAGTGGACGCTGCGGAGCGAGGACCTGCTGCATCTGGTCAAACAGAGTCCGTTCGCCGGCAGGACGTTCAAAGGGCGCGTGGAGCGCGCCTATGTCCGGGGGCGTCTCGTCTACGACGACGGCGCGCCGGAAAAGATCGTCGGCGAGAAGGGGTGGGGGCGCTTCACCCCGATGGAGGATGCGCGATGAAACTCCTCGTCATCAACCCCAATTCGGACGACTCCTTTACCGCGCTCATCGGGGAGGCGGCGCGGAAGGCCGCGGCGCCGGGAACCGAGGTGCTGTGCGAGAGCGCGCCCGGCGCTCCCCGGTTCATAGAGACCCACGAGGACGATATTCTCTGCGCTCCCGGTATGCTCGAACTGCTGAAGCGCCACACGGACGCCGACGCCTTCGTGGTCGCCTGCACCTGCGACCCCAACATCGACGCGCTCCGCGAGAAGACGGACAAACCCGTCGTGGGGGCGGGAGAGGCTTCGATGCTCTTCGCGCTGCCGCTGGGCGCGACGTTCTCGGTGATTCAGACCACGGAAGGGTCGGTGCAGAAAAAACGCGAACTCGTCAGGAAGTACGGTCTGCAGGACCGGTGCGCCTCGGTGCGCGCGATCGACGAAAAAAGCGACGCTCCCCGCGAGGAGAAGCTCGCCGCGGCGGCGATGCGCGCGCGCGACGACGACGGAGCGGAGGTTGTGACCCTCGGGTGCGCAGGGCTCGCCGGACTGGACAAACGGCTTGAACGGACGCTCGGCATCCCCGTGATCGACGGCATCGTCGCCGCCGTGAAGCTCGCCGAGGCGCTTGCCGCTCGGGGGAGTTTCACCAGTCGCCGCGGAAAGTACAGCGGCCTGTAGGCGGGAAGCGGAGGGGAAAGAAATGCTGGATACACTCATTCGCGGCGCTCTGGTCGTCGACGGAACGGGGAGCGAACCGTTCTCCGCCGACGTCGGGCTGAAGGACGGAAAGGTCGTCCGCGTCGGGGAAGCCTCCGAGGAGGCCGCTGCGGTTGTCGACGCTGCCGGGCTCGCGCTCTGCCCGGGATTCATCGACATGCACACCCACATGGACCTGGAGCTGCTCAGGGAGAAGAAGCCCGCGGCGAAGATACTGCAGGGGGTCACGACGGATCTTCTGGGCCAGGACGGACTGGGGACGGCGCCCGTCTCGACGAAGAACAGGAAACTGCTCGCGGACATCCTCTCGGGGCTCAACGGGATCCTCGGGGACGAACGGTGGACTTGGGGCTCCTTCGGCGACTATCTGAACGCCCTCGACGGGTGCGGCTTGCCGAACAACGCCGCCGTCCTCGTCAGCCAGGGGCCGGTGCGCATTGAGGCTATGGGGATGGAGGAGCGGCGGCCGACCGCGGCGGAGTTGGACATGCAGCGGGCGCTCGTCCGCGAGGCGATGGAGGAGGGGGCGTTCGGCCTGTCCTCCGGCCTGATCTACCCTCCGTGCCCGTATGCCGACACGGAGGAGCTTATCGAACTGAACCGGGAAGTGGCGGCGTTCGACGGTATCTTCGTCGTCCACCAGCGGGACGAGGGGTACCATCTCTCCCGTTCGTTCGACGAGGTGTGCTCCATTTCGAGGCGGTCGGGCGCGCGCCTGCACGTTTCGCACCTCCAGGCCTACGGGAAGGTCAACTGGCCGATTATGGACGAGGTGCTCGAAAAAGCCGAGCGATTTCTCGACGAGGGGGGCGAGGTCACCTGGGACCGCTACCCCTATCTCGCCGGGTGCACGACGCTCACGGCGGTGTTGCCTACGTGGACCTTCAACGAGGGGACCGGGGCGCTGATCGAGAACCTCGTGAACCCCGCATATCGGAAAAAAATCCACGACGAGTTCACGAAGGGGCTCGACGTCTGGCACAACCGCCAGATATCGGTCGGTTGGGAGAATATCGTCGTCACTGCGGTGCATCTGGAGAATAACCGGTGGATGGAGGGGCTCTCGTGCCGCGCTCTCGCCGAGCGCCAGGGAAAGAATCCGATAGACGCGGTCTGCGACCTCCTCTCCGAGGAAAAGCTCGCCGTCACGATGATCAGCTTCTACGGCTCCGAAGACGTGCTGCGAAAGGTGCTCTCGCATCGCCGCGCTACGGTCGGGAGCGACGGTATCTACGGGGGCCGTCCCCATCCGAGGCTTTACGGTTCGTACCCCCGCTTCCTTCGCCAGTATGTCCGGGAAGAGCGGGTGTTCTCACTGCAGGAGGGAGTGCGGAAGCTCACATCCTTCCCCGCGAGGATTCTCGGTATCTCGGACAGAGGACGGATCGCCGAGGGGTGCTGGGGGGACCTCGTGCTCTTCGACCCTGCGCGCATCGCCGACAGGGCGACGTACGAGGAACCGGAACTTCCGCCCGAGGGAATCTCCGGCGTCTTTGTGAACGGCGTGCGCGTAGTCGATGAGCACGGCGCGACCGGCGCGCTCCCCGGGCGAGTGCTCCGCAAAAAGAAATAATACGCCCTTTTGCACCATGCACTGTATATCGTATACTTGGTTGACGAAAAGCGTGAAACAATTTAGGATGTATATGTGCCTGTGCGCACACTATTTTGAAGGAGGGGATTCGATGAAAAAGATTTCGAAGGTAGTGGTATTGTTCGTGTTGGCGGCGCTTCTTTCCGTATCCGCAGCGTGGGCTGCCACGCATCAGCTGACCATGGGAACGGGCGGCACTGCGGGGACGTATTATCCGTTCGGAGGAGCGATGTCGCAGATCGTCAGCGATCACTCCGCCGGTCTGGTGAACATCACCGCGCAGTCCACAGGGGCTTCCATCGAGAACATCAACCTTCTCGCCGCGGGCGACGTCGATCTCATTCTCGTCCAGAACGATCTCTCCGATTACGCGGTGAACGGCACGGAGTTTTTCAAGGACCGGAAGATCGGCAACCTGACCGCCATCGCGCGCCTCTATCCGGAGACGATCCATGTGGTCGCTTCCGCGCAGAGCGGCGTCAAGACATTCGCGGATTTCAAAGGCAAGAACATCTCCGTGGGCGCTCCCGGCAGCGGCAACGAAGCCAACGCCCGCCAGATATTCGACGTGTACGGTCTCTCCTACCAGGATATGAAGCCGCACTTCATCTCCTACGCCGAGACCACCGACCACTTCAAGGACCGTCTTGTCGACGCGTTCCTCTATACCACCGGAACGCCGAATCCTTCCATCCAGGACATCAGCACGCTCCAGGAGATCGTCTTCGTCCCTATCGACGGAGAGATGAGAGACAAGCTCATGGCGAAGTATCCGTTCTTCGCGAAGGACGTTCTTCCCGCGAAGACCTACCGCGGACAGGACGAGCCGGTCGAGACAGTCGCGGTCCAGGCGATCCTCGCCGCCCGCGCCGAGTTGCCCGAGGATGTCGTGTACGCGATCACAAAGGGAATTTTCGAAAATCTGGAAGCCCTTGGGAACGCGCATCACAAGGGGAAGAGCGTCTCTCTCGAAAAGGCGCTCGACGGAATTTCCGTTCCCGTGCATCCGGGTGCGGTGAAGTACTACAAAGAAGTCGGAGTTATGAAATAGGCTGCACCGCCGTTCTTTGAAGCGCGGGGAGGTCTCTGCGTATCCGCGGAGGCCTCCCCTTTCGCCTTTCTCTCATGATATGAAGGGACTGAGCAGCATTTCGAAACGACATTCCATACGTCTTTTTGCCATTGTGTTCATCCTGTCGGCCGCGATATGCATGACGCTCCCCGTCCGCTTTCTCGTCATACGGAGAGGCGATTCGTCCCGCGCCGCCGCATATCCTTTGCGGATGGGCGAGACGTTCTCCGTCCGATACATCCACTCCGTTCAGAAGACCCCGGTGGACGAGGTCTTCCGCATCGTGCCGGGCGACGGGATTGAACTGCTGGAGACGGTGTACGAGGACTTCGGGGCGGGACTGCCCTTTCTGGTGGAGAAGGGGAAGGTGTTTTCCTCCGGGGGGGGGAAGTTTCGGATTACGGGGTACGGGACGTTTTTCAACGAGATCGTCTTCAGGGTCGGACGTTTTGCGGAGTATCGGCTTTTGCTCGGCGGCCGGGAGATTCCCTTCGCCCGTTTCGAAGCGCCCGGCCGGCCTTTGCGATTCAACGCGGAAACGCGCGCTTTTTTTCATTCATTCATCGGACCGTAGCTCTCCAAAGGAGGAACTGTTATGGCGGATCTTGAAAAGAAAGAGAATATGCCGCAGGAGGAGCCCGGTATCATCGACTCCGCTGCGGCGGAAAAAGCAAATGAAACGATCGATGTTGAGAAGATTTTAGAGAAATACGATAGGGAGTCGGCAACCCGCTCTCTGAGTTCTTTCTGGAATCTCGTCGTGAAGATCGTCTGCGTCGCATTCTCCCTCTTCCAGCTCTACACGGCGGCGTTCGGCGTCTTCGAGGCGCAGATACAGCGGGCGATTCACCTGGGCTTCGCCCTCGTCCTGGTCTACCTGCTGTACCCCGCCAGACTGAGCAAACGCAAGGAAGGTGTCAAAATAGTCGACGTTGTTCTGGCCGCGCTCGGAATGCTGGTCGGCGCCTACGTGGTCTTCGAGTACCACGCTCTGATGATGCGCGCAGGACTGCCCACGACGGGAGATATCGTCTTCGGGGCGATCTGCATACTCCTCGTGCTCGAAGCATCGCGGCGGGTCGTGGGTATCCCGATCACGATCGTCGCGCTCTTCTTCCTCGCCTACGCCTACTGGGGCCCGTACTTCCCAGGCATGTTCGCGCACCGCGGGTTTTCCTACACCCGAATCATCACGCATATGTACGTCACGACCGAAGGCATTCTCGGCATGCCCGTCGGCGTGGCGGCCACCTTCGTCTACATGTTCATCCTCTTCGGTGCGTTTCTTCATAAGACGGGACTCGGCAAGTTCTTCATCGACCTCGCGCTCGCCGCGACCGGACACCAGGTCGGCGGACCGGCGAAGGTCGCCGTGCTCGCAAGCGGCTTCTTCGGGACCATCTCCGGCAGTTCCGTAGCCAATACCGTCACTACGGGGACATTCACCATTCCGCTGATGAAGAGCATCGGCTACAAGGCGGAGTTCGCAGGCGCGGTCGAGGCGGCCGCCTCCACGGGCGGTCAGCTCATGCCCCCGATCATGGGCGCCGCGGCCTTCGTCATGTCCCAGTTCATAGGCATCGCGTACATCGAGATCGCCATCGCCGCGGCGCTTCCGGCGCTCCTCTACTACTTCGCGGTCGGCATGATGGTCCACATGGAGGCGAAGCGCCTGGGGCTCCAGGGTATTCCCAAGTCGAAGCTTCCCAATCTGAAAAAGGTGCTCGCCGAAGGGTGGCATCTGCTGATCCCCCTCTTCGTGATCGTCTATCTCCTTGTCCAGGGGTACACCCCCCTTCGCGCGGCCCTCGTCTGTATCATCGTCACCGTGGCCATCGCCATGCTCAAGAGGAGCACCCGCCTGAACCTGAAGGATATCGTCGACGCCCTTGAGAGCGGCGCCCGATCGGCCATCGGCGTCTCGGCAGCATGCGCCTGCGCCGGAATCATCATCGGCGTCGTCACGCTCACCGGCGTCGGGCTCAAGATCGCCAACGGCATCGTCGTCCTCTCGGGCGGCAGCTTCTTCTTCACGCTCTTCCTCACCATGGTCGCCTCGATCATCCTTGGAATGGGCCTCCCCACGACCGCGAAGTACATCGTCCTTGCCTCCATGGCGGCGCCCGCGATCATGAAGTTCGGCGTTCCCGTCCTCGCGGCGCATCTCTTCATCTTCTACTTCGGCATCGTGGCCGACCTCACGCCTCCGGTCGCGCTCGTCTCCTACGCCGCCGCCGGGATCTCCGGGGCAAATCCGATAAAAACAGGTTTTATAGGGTTGCGACTGGCTATGGCGGGATTCCTGATTCCGTACATTTTCGTCTACAGCCCGGATATTCTGCTGATCAACACTACTCCGGTCCAGGTGGCGCTCATCTCGCTGACCTCGATTCTCGGCGCTTTTTCGCTCGCTCTGGCGGGTTCCGGTTTCTGGATGACACCTCTGAATCCTTTGGAACGGTTCGTACTTTTCGGAGGGGCTATCACGTTGATCTTCCCCGGAATGCTCACGGACACGATAGGCGTCGGCATTCTCGCGTGCGTTTGGTTCCTCCAGAAACAGGCGATGAGGAAACGCGCTCCCCTGAACGTGTAAAACCCAGCCGCGAAGCCCCTTCGGAATACTCCGGGGGGCTTTTTGATTGCCATATTTTCCCTCTTCGGGGGGGGGGGGGCGGGGCGGGT
>Ga0228535_1000668_pt1 | contig 83363 bp, 81 predicted proteins | sample SJ1metagenome_FD_168457 | JGI IMG/M metagenome (GOLD analysis project Ga0228535, IMG submission 168457) | Enriched culture of PCE-dechlorinating microbial communities from Ithaca, New York, USA - SJ1 | ecosystem: Engineered > Modeled > Simulated communities (microbial... > Unclassified | place...
TATGGTCAGTACGGTCATGTTCACGAGGGCGGCATGAGCGGCGGACAGGTCTTTCTTGCCGCTGCCGGGAGGGGCGGTGCATGAGGATAACTTCCGCTATCTCTGCCCGGCGTGCACCCCCTCTTTTGCCTTACCTATGCTTCTACCTTGTGGCCCGCTACTTTGGCTTTCTTCCATTTACATCTCCTTCGGTCAGTAGTCTCGATCAATGCTATAACAACAGCACTCCAGGGTCACCAAAAAGGCGGGGCGCTTCTTGCGCCCCGCCGCTGAAAAGTCAAACATCATGGCTGCCCTGTTAAGACTCAGACACCCAATGAAAAGCGTGAGATAGAAATGCTTTTACCAGCCTTTTCATCGATATCTACAACAACGGCATCCATCCTTACGTCCCTGTTGCAGACCTCGAACCTGGCAGGCATTCCAGTCAGGAACCTTGAGATTATCGCTTCCTTGTCCATACCTATGACGCCTCCGTGGCCACCGGTCATACCCACATCGGATATGTAGGCAGTGCCTCCTTCAAGGATCTCCTCGTCAGCTGTCTGGACATGGGTATGTGTACCGAGAACAGCGGCAACCCTGCCGTCAAGGTACAGGGCAAGAGCTCTTTTTTCCGAGGTCGCCTCGGCATGCATGTCTACTATTACCGGAACCCCCTCCATCTGCACCAGTTCCTCATCGGCCCGGCGAAAGGGGCAGTCGATGGGTTGCATGAAGACCCTTCCCTGGAGGTTGATGACCGCGAGTTTTATCCCCTTTTTTTCGATCACCATTGAACCGCTGCCCCTGGATAAAGGCGGATAGTTGGCCGGCCTTACGAGCCGTTTCTCCTCATCGAGCAGGGGGAGGGCTTCTTTGTTATCCCAGATATGGTTGCCGCTGGTCAGGGCGTCCACTCCCTGACCGAAGATCTCATCCATCACCTTGCCTGTAAGCCCGAAACCGCCTGCGGCATTCTCCACATTGGCAAGAATGAAGTCAAAGGGTCCCATGCTGCTTCTGACCCTGGGGAGGAGAGCCGAAAGGGCTTTCCTCCCCGGGTTCCCAACGATGTCTCCAATAAAAAGCACTCTCAATATTTCCACCTACTTGGCAAATTCCACAGAGCGGGTCTCCCTGATGACGATCACCTTGATCTGGCCGGGATACTTCATCTCCCCCTCTATCTTCCTGGCGATGTCATAGGCCAATTTGTGGATCGCCCCGTCGTCCAGGCTGTTCGGGGCAACCATCACCCTGACCTCGCGCCCTGCCTGGATAGCGTAGGCCTTGGTCACTCCCTTGAAGGTCTTTGCAAGTGTTTCCAGGGTCTCCAGCCTCTTTATGTATGATTCCAGGCTTTCTCTTCTTGCACCGGGCCTTGAGGCACTGACGGCATCAGCGGCTGAAACGAGAACATCGTAGGCAGATATCATCTCCTCGTCCTCATGGTGAGCCGCTACAGCGTTGACCACCTCGGGGATCTCCCCGAAGCGCTTGGCAAGGTCCCTCCCGATAAGGGCATGGGGACCTTCAACCTGGTGATCGACAGCTTTCCCGATATCGTGCAGCAGGCCGGCCCTCCTGGCTATGTGTTCGTCCAGCCCAAGTTCAGTGGCCATTATTCCGGCCAGGTGAGAAACTTCAAGGCTGTGGGAAAGGGCGTTCTGACCGTAACTGGACCTGTACCTGAGCTGACCCACCAGTTTCACTAGTTCCGGGTGCATGGACTTGATCCCAGTCTCCAGGAGAGCTTCTTCTCCAGCTTCGAGTATCTTTTCTTCGACATCTTTCTGAGCCTTTTCGACTATCTCCTCTATCCTGGCGGGATGTATCCTTCCATCAAGCACCAGCCTTTCAAGGGAAAGGCGGGCAACCTCCCTCCGGACAGGGTCGAAACTGCTGAGCGTCACAGCTTCGGGGGTGTCGTCAACTATCAGGTCAACGCCGGTGAAAGTCTCAAAAGCCCTTATATTCCTTCCTTCCCTGCCGATGATACGCCCCTTCATTTCATCTGATGGCAGTGAAACCACGCTGACCGACATTTCAGAAGTATGATCGACGGCACAGCGCTGTATGGCACTTACTACAATTTCCCTGGATTTGCGTTCGGACTCCCTTCTTGCCTTCTCCTCAAGTTCCTTGAGCCTTAGACCTATTACGTGAGATGCCTCTTCCTCAACTTCCCTGAGAAGGACCTCCTTGGCCTGTTCCCTGGTCATTCCGGCGATCTCCTCAAGACGTACCATCTGTTTCCTGCGGACAGTCTCAACCTCTTCAATCCTTTCGGAAAGCTCGTCCTGCTTCTTCCGGAAATCCTCCTCCCTCCTGATGATGGTTTCCATCTTGGAGTCGAGGTTCTCCTCTTTCTGTTCGAGTCTCCGTTCGGCACGCTGCAATTCAGCACGCCGCTCCTTGATCTCACGTTCTGCATCCTGTCGAAGACGGTGTATCTCCTCCCTCGCCTCCGTGAGCATTTCCCTTTTGCGCCTGTCAGCCTCCTGGAACGCGTCCTTCAGTAGCTGGTCGGACTGTTCCCTGGTTCCCTTGAGTTTTTTGTCACTTAAAAATTTGTACACAAGGAAGCCGATCGAAATGCCGACGGCGACAGCTGCTGCGATAATTACTGGCAACATGTGAACATCACTCCTTATTCCGTTGTCAAGTTTCGTGATCTGTCGATCTATTCGGCAGTCGCAATATGCAAAAAGTGTCCTAGGGTATTCTACAGATTAGTAAGCCCTATCACAAGCCCGGCGGATCGCTTCCCTGATAACTGGATCCGAGAAGCCCCTCCGCAAAAGCCTTCCTGTAATTTTCCGTTCTTCGAGGCTTCCGCACCAATGCCGGACCATTTCTGATGCCCTGGCTATCTCGCTTTCGGAATCAAAACAGACCTTTCTCTCGACAAGAGCTCTGTCTATGCCTCTTCTTAACAGTTCCATCCTCATCCTGCGGAAACCAAGGTCTGGATGGGTCGAAATAAACAGATCACAGTACCTGGGATCATCAATAAGGCCTGATGACTGAAGTTCATCGCAGATTTTACGGGCCAGCTCTTCCCCGGTACCCCTGGAAATGAGTTTCAACATAACCTGGCGGCGGGTATATTCAGACCGGGCAACCAGCCTGACAGCATAATCCATCAGTTTCTCCTCCGGTTCACCCTTCATTACCGTTCACGCTGTCCCTGCCAACTGCAGTTTTTGTCCCAACTTCCTGAAAACTTCTGCCCGGAGTTCTCCACAGGATGAGAGTTCCGGGTCTCTCTCTACCAGAGAAAAAGCTTTTTCCCTGGCCTCTTCCAGTAGTTTGCGATCCTTTAACAGGTCTGCAACCCGGAAATCGGTAATACCGTGCTGCCTGATCCCGCATATCTGTCCTGGCCCCCTGAGGGCCAGGTCTTTTTCGGCTATGCGGAACCCGTCGGAAGAGAGGCACATGGCCTCTATCCTGGCAATCCCTTCTGCAGTTGCAGGACTTCCCAGGAGAAAACAGTATCCCCTGGATCCTCCGCGGCCGACCCTCCCCCTCAACTGATGCAGCTGTGAAAGGCCGAACCTGTGAGCATCTTCAACTACCATTACCGTTGCCTCCTTCACATCGAGGCCAACCTCTACGACAGTAGTGGAGACAAGGATCGATATCTCCCCTCCAGCGAACTTTTCCATCGTAGACTCCCTTGCGTCACCGGGTATCTGCCCGTGGAGGATCCCCACCCCTTTTTCAGGAAAGACCCTCGAAAGGATCTGGTGGCGCCTTACGACAGGCATAAGTGGAAGTTTATCGCTCTCTTCTATCACGGGGCATACCCAATAAACCCTTTTTCCCCTTTCCGTCTCCTTGCGAATGAGATCCAGCAGCCGGGGGTCATCGGAACTCCTGAGATATTTTGTAACAGGAGCCGTTCTTCCCGGCGGCAGTTCGTCTATGGTTGAAAACGACAGATCCCCGTAAACAGAGAGCGTAAGAGTTCTTGGAATAGGGGTCGCCGTCATTACCAGCACGTGTGGGTGATCACCTTTCCCGGCCAGGGCCCCCCTCTGCAGGACCCCGAAACGGTGCTGTTCGTCCACGACTACAGCTGCAAGATGACGGAAAACAACGGTCTTCTGGATGAGCGCATGGGTGCCGACTACGATACAGGGGTGTCCGGCAGAGATCATTTCAAGGGTATTATCCCGTGCCGAATTTGAAAGTGTGCCTGAGAGCAGATGCACCTGGACCCCCATGGGGGAAAGCAACCTTGACATTCCATTGAAGTGCTGTCTCGCCAGGATATCGGTAGGAGCCATGATAGCTCCCTGGAACCCGCTGTCAACGGCAGCAAGGACAAACATCATTGCCACCACCGTCTTTCCGGAGCCTACATCCCCCTGTAGAAGCCTGTTCATGGGAATGTTCCGCGAGCTGTCATTCTCCATCTCGCGGAGCACCTTCTCCTGGGAATCCGTCAGGCGGAAAGGGAGGATCTCTTCCCTGAAACTTTTGACCAAAGGCCCGTCCCATCTGAGGGGTGAACCCTTGGTGTCCTCCGCATAGTTCCTTTTCCTGAGGGCCAGTGCGGTCTGCAGGAGGAAAAGTTCCTCGAAAGCCAGCCTCTTTCTTGCATCTGCCCATTGATCCCTGCCTGACGGGAAATGCATCTCCCTTATAGATGCCTTAAGCTCCGGAAGACCCTTTTCCCTCCTGATAAATGGCGGAACAGGATCCGTCAGGTCTTCCGGGAAAGATGCCAGCGCGTCTTCGATCAGTTTCCGGAGCCATTTCTGGAAGATCCCTTCAGTTCCTGGGTAGATCGGGACGATCCGTAAAATGTTACCCCCATCGGATTCCTCTTCCCCGATAACTTCAAATTCGGGATTTGAAAACTGGACAATGCCTCCCCTTTTCTCAACCTTCCCGTAGAACGAGGCCCTGGTGCCTGAGGGGAGGATCTTTTCCAGGCCCTTGCGGTTGAACCAGACTGCCTGGGCCATGCTGGTCCCGTCACTCAAAAGGGCCGTAACAATGGACAGGTTCTTTCTCCTTGTCGGTTTTCTCTCTATTGCGACCACAGTCGCTATTGCCGAGGAGAACGATCCTGGCTCGAGGGAGCCGACAGGAGAGGAATCTCCCCTGTTCTCATATCGCCTGGGGAAGAGGTAGAGAAGGTCCTCGATAGTCCTGATCCCCAGTCGGAGCAACCTTGAAGCCCTTGAGGGTCCCACACTCTTAAGATACCTGACCGGTGAATCCCTTGTCAGGCTTTCCGTCACGCTCTCTCCTCCCGTTCCCTTTCCTCTTTCCTGTCATCGGCGGGCATGTCGAGGGAGTTCAGCATCGAGGCGAATTTGGCCAGAAGCCCCTTGAACTCAGCTATGAACTGGTATCGTACCTGCCTCAGCCTGTCTATCTCCCTTTTATGTTCATCAACCCTGTCCTTTGCCCCTATGACTATCCTGTGAGCCTGCGCTTCAGCTTCTGCAATGATAACCTCGGCCCTGCTTTCAGCACTGCTGACCCTCTCTTCAGCACTTTTCTGGGCGAGGACCAGGGCTTCCTGAAGCGACTGCTTGAGCTCTGAATATTCCCTTATCTGCTCGTCAAACCTGGAAAGCTGGATCTCCATGGTCTTTATTCTCTCGGAATAGACCTGCAGGCTTTCGCCCACCTTTTCCAGAAATTCCTCTACCTCTTCCGTGCTGTAACCCCTGAGGGCCTTGCTGAAATTGATATTTTCAACATCGAGAACGGTCAGAAGTTCTGCCAATATTGTCCCCTCCTTACCTTGTCTGCCTTCAGAACCGGAAACAGTCAGTGATACCTTGGTCCAAATATCGCGCTTCCGATCCGGACCATTGTGCTCCCTTCCATAACGGCCTGGACAAAATCCCCGCTCATCCCCATCGAAAGGCAGGGGAAGCGCCTTCCGAACCGTACCTCCATAGCATCCCTGAGATCCCTGGTTGCGGCAAAAAAAGACCTTGTGCTTTTTTCATCAAGCCCAAGGGGCAGCACCGTCATAAAACCCGATACATCCAGCATTGTACACTTCCGGATAACAGCTTCAACAAGTCCTGGCACCTCTTCGACGGGAATTCCGAACTTGCCAGGGTCGCAGCCGATATTTACCTGTATTAGTATCTCCAGGTCCCGGTCCTTCTCATTACATAACATCTGAAGGGCTTCAGCAAGCTGCAGGGAGTCGATACTATGCACACAGCTGAAGATGTCGAAGGCTTTCCTGGCCTTGTTCTTTTGCAGATGGCCCACCAGGTGCCACGGGACCTGGCTTCTGGGAGCTGACGGATCCCATTTGGAGACAGCTTCCTGGACACGGTTCTCTCCAATGGCATCTACCCCGTATCGGACTGCTTCCTCCATCTCCTCCACAGAACGGGTCTTTGACACAGCCACCAGCTTTACAACCTTTTCACTGCGGCCTGAACGATGCGCCGCCTGGGCTATCTTTTCACGGATCATAAGAATGTTGCCGTAAATGTCTGTCACCATATCCTTATCTCCCCCTCAAAACCCCTTGTCCCATTAGCTATTACAAGATCCCCCGGGTCCAGCCCCTTTTCGACCAGAAAGCGCTTACCCGATACCGGCCTTCCTGAAACCTCCACGGCAACCGAGCGGTCCCCTGTCACCAGGAACACAACCTTTTTCCTGTCCGTTACTGTTACAGCACTCTCCGGGATCATGACCCCTTTTGCCTCACCTGCGTGAAGGAAAAGTGATACATTCCTCGACCTCAGGTCCTCCGCGGAGAAGAAGGGGAGGGTGATATAGATCTTCAGAGTAGGACCCAGATCCTTGACTGCCCTGACCTCTGCCCTGAACGAAAGATCGGCTGCCGTCTTCCTGATCTCCAGGTGGGTCCTTTTTGATGGATCCCACCCTATGGCCGCTTTGGCTACATGGGAGACGCATCTGAGAGGCTGAGGCTGGGGGATGAATTTTCCCAAAGGTCTTCCGGAAGTTATATTAGTGCCCTCTTCGAGGAACTCAAGCGGACCGGTAACGGGGAGCCTGGAGCTTCCCGGCCAGAGCAGGCCGTAGGACCAGTTGCCTTCCGATCCGTCAAGGGCCGCCATGAAATAACCGGGAGCAGGCGCTTTTACCTGCCTTTTTCCCGAGGCCGAGACCAATTCTGCTACCACGTCGCCCCTTGCGCAATAAAAAGGGCCGCGTCCTGCCGGAAAGTGCAGGGTTCCGTCTACGGGGGAAACCAGGATATTCTCTTCCCAGATCAGCACCCCATCCATGGGCACATCAAGCGACAGCACTGCTGGTTCCGCCACTGCCAGTTCGGGCCTGAGGCGAAAGTAGCGGTCCCACCAGGCCTTATAGACCAGGACGGCGGCCACGAAAATACATGCGGTAAGAAAATAGTAAAGGATCCTGGAAGAAGCTTTCTCCTTCATGACGGGATCATGACACCCCTTCGGTCGGGAAGGCAATGAGGCCCGGCAGTTCCGCCAGTTCATCAAGGACCTCCAGGGCTCCCTCCGCAAAAAGGTCACAACGGGCACGTCCACCCGTCGTCAGCCCTATAAAGGTTACCCCGGCCTCTCTTGCGGTTATGGCGTCGACCTCGGAGTCACCAGCCATCAGCGCTTTTTGCGGGTTCCTGCCCATTCTCTTCAGTGCGACCCTTACAGGTTCGGGATCAGGCTTCGGTCGGCTCACATCGTCCATCCCGACAAGGGTGTGAAAGAACCTGCCAAGGCCGGAACTTTTCACAGCCGGCACAAGCCTTTTCCTGTTGGATACTACGCCCATCAGTATCTTTCGCCCCCTCAATTCTTCGAGGGTTTCAGGGACTCCGGGGAAGGGGGCCAGCCTTTCATACTCCAGAGGCACAAGGTGTTCCCGGTAATGGTCTATCCATGAAGGGTCAAAGCGCCCCCATAGCATTTCCATCGCCTGATCCATGGGGTACCCTATCGTTCCCAAAACCTCTTCCCTTTCAACGCATGGAAGACCGAAACTCGAAGCCAGCCTGTTAAGACAGAACGAGATACCGAAACTGCTGTCGACAAGGGTCATGTCAAAGTCAAAAAGGGCGGTATTGACTGGATGGACCATGCGGGGTCTGTTCATGATCCGGCTACCTCACCCTGTCCCTGTCGTCAAGGCGATGTTTCAAACCCATGCCCTTTTCAAGCCTCGAAATATTCTCTGCGACAGTCCTGGCAACCCCCTTGAGGGCTTCGTCTGTAACTCCCCCGATATGAGGAGTGATCGTTACAAGGGGGTTTTCAAGAAGGGGATCGCCCGGGTCGGCCGGTTCGTCCCAGAACACATCAAGTCCAGCCCCGGCGATAACCCCGCTTTCAAGAGCTCTTTCAAAGGCGGGCCTCGAAACAAGCTCTGCCCTTCCGACATTGATAAGGTAGGAACCCCGGTCGATAGACCGGAAGAAGGGATCATCTGCAATGTTCAGGGTATCATCGTTGAGTTCCAGCGAAAGAACAATGAACCTGCAGCCCTTCAATGCCTCCGCAAGGCGGTCCAGCGAGAAAAAACCTTCCAGACCCAGGGAGTTAAAGCTGTCCCTTTCCGTCCGGTTTACGCCCCTTACACTCATACCCATGCACTTGAGCCTTATTGCTATGTTCTGTCCAACGTTACCAAGTCCCACCACACATGCTTTCTTTCCCCAGAGGGACACTCCCTGAGGAGAATAGAGCCTCCCCTTCCGCAAGCTCTCCCTGGCCTTGAAAAACTTCCTCGATAAAACAAGCATATGCATGAGAGCTATCTCGGCCACACCTTCGGCATTCCCGGTACCCCCCGAGGGGACGTTGCAGACGGCAACACCCCGCCTGGAGCAGGCATCAAGATCTATCCTCTCAACACCCACACCCCATTGATGCACCAGTTTCAGGGAAGGTGCCTTTTCAAGAAGCCCTTCGTCAACATCCATCGGGCCGGTGACCAGAACATCAGATCCCGCTATCAGATCTCCGACTTCGGAAGGGTCGGCGACATGGATTTCGTGTCCAGGCATCAATGGCTCGATCAGCCATCTCAATTTATCAAAAGTTTCAGGGGAGAAGAGGATCTTCATCTTTCCGTTGCCTCCCGCGTTGAGGAATTGCCTGTCTTCCCCTTGTCCCCGGAAAGGCTCGCAAGGATCCCGAGGGCAAGAATGCCTTCAATATCATGAAGGGCAAAATGACCGTTGCAGCAAGTCAATTTCTCTTTGAAACTGTTCATATGGATCCTCCCTTCGAAAGCGCGGGAGGGAAGACCGGTAACGCCAACGCTGTCGATCGGGATGTTCCTTATGTCCGGCTTTCTCTGTTCATCACGCAAAAAAGGCACCTCTCTTTGTCCCTGTTCCCGCGTTACTCTCTTCTGTTCACAGGGCTGCAGGTCATCTATCCTCCGATGAAGGGGAACGGTGGACATCCCAGAGCCCCAGGGACCCCTGTTCCAGCGGCATGTCGGGGTCCATATCAAGGAGAGCCCTCATCTGAAGGGCATTTCTCACGGCACTGTCGCGAAAACAGTTATTGAACATGAGGAAAACCCTCGCGGCCTCTGAAGCTTTTTCCCTTGCGAGGTCGCTGAATGGTTTTAGCTCCGCTATATCGTACAGGTAGTTGAAGCGCTCCGCTACCGTTGCCTCCCTTTTCTTCCAGGCCGGGGTGTTCCTTCCGTGGAACCTGAACAAAGTACCCCATGTGGCAGTAACATGCCATTCGGGAGGTACAGTCCAGTCGAGGCTGGGTTCATCTACAGCTGTATAGGCAATATTCTGGTCCCTGAGAACATCCAGGAAACGATCCCTGTTACCCTCTTCAAGCCATGATCTGTGCCTGACCTCTATGGCAATCCTGGCCGGCGCGGCCAGGTTGCCTATCCTTTTGAACCAGTTAAGGTTCTTTTCGGAGAAGACTATCCAGGGAGGGAACTGGAATAGCAGGTACCCGAGCCTGTTCATGCTTTTCAGGATCAGCACCCTGGATATGAACCTTTCCCAGAGGGAGACCCTTGAATTTTTGGGTATCTCCCATATCCTGACCCTTGAACCCTGAAGGAGGCCTTTGGGTCTCAGATCGACAGGGATCGCCGAGAGGGAAAGAGAATGATAGGTGAACAGTCCAAAAGCCTTGATATTGAACAGGAACCCTGGGTTGGTCCTCGAAGCCCACTGGTAGAAAACCTCCTCCCCGGGAATGGCGTAAAAAGTACTGTCGACTTCGACGGTATTGAAGGAGCCAGAGTAGTGACGAAGCCTGGAGTATGCGTCCTTTGCGTTATCCGGGTACCATCCGCTCCCTGTAAGGGACCTGTCGGTCCACGAACAGGTTCCCACCCTGAGATCACCCATCTGTTCCCCTCCGAAAGGTCATTCGGGAATGTCCTTATGATTCTATTATAATGGAGGTCTACCCTGAACCTGTCGCCGGGTAATTTTTAAGAAAGGACGTGTGGCCTTGAAACTGGAGGGAATATACTCCCCTATACCGACCCCGTTCAACGGCAAGGACCAGATCGATCAAGAAGCGTTATCGATGAATTTTGGCAGGTGGCTATCTTCACCCATGGACGGAATAGTCGCCAGCGGATCCAACGGGGAATGGCCGCTGCTTGGTTTCCAGGAGAAGGTCGCCCTTTTTGGATCCTGCGCAGACCTTGCTGCGGGAAAGTTGAAAGTGATCGCAGGCATCCACTGCCCTTCAACGCAGGAGACTCTCAGCCTGGGCAAGGAGGCTGCCGCTGCAGGATGTGATGCCGTTCTGCTCCTTCCCCCGCACTACTACAAGGGACAGAACACCCCGGAAAGCCTCCTGGCATACTTCAACACCCTTGCAGACTCCATTCCCATACCTGTTGTCCTCTACAACATGCCCGGAAACACCGGATTTAACCTCCCGCCAGACATAGTCGTTGCACTTTCATCGCACCCTAACATAATCGGGATCAAGGACAGTTCGGGGGATATTGTACAGATAGCCTCTTTATGCCGTGATGTCGCGCCCGGGTTTGGAGTATTTGCAGGCTCCGGGAGCTTTTTTCTCCCCTCGCTCGCGGTGGGGTGCTCCGGCGGGACAATGGGTGTGGCGAACCTTTTCGCAGATGCATGCAGCGATATCCTGGGATCTTTCAGAAAAGGAGACATGGAGCGCTCAAGACAGATCCAGCTGGCTATGATCGACATCAACCAGGCCGTGACCAAAAGGTTTGGAGTTCCAGGCCTCAAGGCCGCAATGGACCACGCCGGCCTCTACGGCGGTCCCGTAAGGCTGCCGCTGCTTCCTGTCAGCGAGCAGGTAAGGAAAGAGATAGGGGATATTTTTGACAGGTTCAGATCCTATTACAGGGAGGGTTTATCATGAGAAAGGTTCTGGCTATTCTTGGGAGCCCCCGAAAAGGCGGGAACAGCGAGACGCTGGCAGTTTCCGTTCTTGCCGGAGCCAGTAGCAACGGAGCGTCTACTGATACCATACGACTTCAGGGGATGGATCTGTCGGGGTGCATTGACTGCAGGAAATGCTGGTCCAGGGGCTCACCCTGCGTTATCCCCGATGACATGGGGAAGGTCCACGAAAAGATAAACTGGTCGGACACTATCGTTTTTGCCTCCCCGCTCTACTGGTATACCTGGAGTGCGCTGATGAAACCGGTCTGGGACCGTTTCCTCCCGTTTTTGCATGACGATGCCAAATGGGACCTCAAGGGGAAGAAAGCCATTCTGGTGGCAACCGCCGGTGATGACAAACCGGATGCTTTCGAGGGAATATCCTTCAGCTTCAAAACCTCCTGTGAACTGCTGGGTATGGACCAGACAGGCACCCTTCTGGCCTACGGGGTTTATGAAGCGGGTGATGCGTCAAAAGGGGATTGGCTCGCCAGGGCGGAAAAACTGGGAAGAACTCTTTAACAGGGATAAAGGGGGCGGGCTTCAAGGCCCGCCCCACTGTTTATTACCTCTCGACCCGAAAAAGTGTCTCCTCCCCGAGCCCTGTAATAACACGGACATAACCGCACAGATCCCTGTCAAGATCCTCATCCCCCGTGTCTACAAGAAGGGCTTTGCCGTAAAGAGCTTTCAGTTTTGAGGGGGTGGCCGCGATGATGATCCTGTTCCTTCCTATGGCCCTTAGAACCCTGGGGCTGATCTGGAGATTCCCCCGACCCAGTATAAAACCCTGCCCACCGATCACGGAAAGCAAAAGCCATGTCCTGCCGGGGATGATCATCTCAAGAATTTCCTCTTCCGAAAGGTCGGCACCTTCAATCCTTCCGTCGCGCATGGCATCGACGCCAAGGAGTGAGAATTCGCAGCCGAGGTGCCTCATCAAGGCTCCCGTCGTACTTCCTGGTCCAACAAGGTAAAGGTCCCCGGGAAGAAGCCGTGAAGCGATCTCCTGAACGATACCGTCCAACTCTACCGCCTCAGTTCTTGCCCCCCCGGATTTTCCCCCCTGGAGAAACCTCCTTTCAAAAGGGACCAACAGGTATCCGTAAAGACCTGCCTTCAGAGAACCTCCTCTAAAGGCGTCTTCGTCGATATCCATGACTTCCCTTTCCTCTAGGCCAACACCTGAACCGAATAGATACAGATCAGCCAGCCTCCCGGCCATGGACGGGTTGCGCCCGAAAACCGGGGAATGGATCTTTACACCCGAAGGGATACCGAGGACAGGCAGCCTTGTTCCGACAACACCGGATATATCGCGGGCTGTCCCATCCCCTCCGGCAAAGAGGATAAGATCCACCCCGGCCCTTTCCATCCTCCTGGCGGCTTCCATGGTATCTTCTGCCGTGGTCAGGGAGCCAGATCCGACCGGAAGGACCTCGGTACGGAATCCCGCTCTAATTGATTCTGTGGCTCCCATGTCCCCCGGGCAGGTAAGGATCTCAAGCCTCCCGGACCTGTCGGTCATCTCTTTCATGGCTTCCCGGACCCTGAGGGGAGATCTCGGGATCGCCCCCATAGAGATGGCCCTCATCAGGATCTCCCCGCCGTCGGTACCCTTCAGACCCACAGCTCCGCCCATCCCTGCGATGGGATTGACGATCAGCCCCAGACGTTTCCTCCCCGATACTCCTTCAAGGCTCATTTCCTTTTGAAATACCCCTCGTACTTGCTGTTGTACTCGCGCCAGGTTATCGCCCACTTTTCCGGGTCATCAAAATAGTCGTGGTCGATATGATGGACAGTGCTGTTGTGTGGAGCGTGCCTGATAATATCGGGTTCCTCGTAGCACTCCCTGGATATCTGTTCCATGATCTCAAGATACTCGTCCAGATCGTCCTTCGAGTACGACTCGCTTGGTTCTATGGTGAAGGGTTCCGGAATTACAAAGGGTTCATGGCTGCCCCAGTAGTGGGTGCCAAAATCGGCGATCCTTCTCTGGACATCGGCGGTACCGAAGCCGGTATCCTCTTTCAGTTCCTCCCAGCTGTACCTTACCTGCTCGATCCTGGCAGGGTGTTTGGGATAACTCATTGAACAGCCCCGTACCTGGAGCATTTTCTTCATGAAGTAATTATTGTTGAGGATCGCAGTCCTTGAAGCTTCCTCGAGACCCTCCGCTCCGAGGGACATTATCCATGCATAGGCTCTGAGCACCACCGGCACCACGCCGAAGAAGGCCTTAACCTTCCCGCATGTTTTGGGCAGACTGAAGTCAAGGAAGTATCTTCCCATGATCTCATCGTACTTCACCACCGGAACGGGCAAAAACTCCTCAAGTTTTTTGTCCACCATTACAAGACCTGTGGCAGGTCCTCCACAGCCGTGGGGTGATGAAAAGGTCTTGTGAAGGTTAAAGAAGGACATGTCGAAGCCGGCCTCCCTGGCTCTCGCAATGCCAAGCAGCCCGTTTGCGTTGGCCTGATCGTAGCAGCAAAGGGCCCCATGACGGTGGGCCAGTTCCGTGAACTCCAGGATCCTGGGGTTGAAGATCCCGGTGTCTTCGGGGTTTGTGAAGAATATGGCGGCAGTCCTCTCAGAAACCGCGTTCCTGTATGCTTCTAGGTCGGGAAGCCCTTCCTCGTCGGGCGGAAGAATTATCACCTTGTAGCCCTTTGCCTTTGGAACAGCCGCGTCGGCCGGGTGCGAAAAGAGAGTCGTTATTACTTCATCACGCTGTGCATCCTCTCCCCTGTCCCTGTGCCAGGCCCTTACCATGCAGGCCATAGCCAGTGCTCCATGAGAACCCCCTCCCGGCTGTATGCTGCAGCAATCGAGTCCCGAGATCTCCTTGAAAAGTTCGCCGGTCCTGTAAATAACCTCCAGGACCCCCTGCACGGTTGACTGATCCTGGTAAGGATGAAGGTCCGTCACTTTCGGTGACCTGGCGAAGGTCTCGTTGATCTTGGGGCTGTGTTTCATCGTGCAGGTTCCCTGCCCTATGTCGATGTTGGAATCGGCACCCAGGTTCTCATGGGACAGGTGGTTGAAATGCCGAACTACGTGAGGCTGGGCCATCTCCGGAAGATTCGGGAGATCGCTGCGGCGCACCTTTTCGGGTATGGAGGAAAGCCCGTCACCTGCGACTTCAGATATTTCTGGTTCAGCTTCAGGCACCAGGATACCTCGCTGTCCTTTTCTGCCAAGCTGGTAGATTATTGGCTCGTTCCATCTCATCTGGTGAAACGGTCTTAACAAACCCGTCATATCTTCATCATTCCCTTCTTTCATTACTTCTGTCAGCTTGCTATTTCCCTGATGGCCCTGACCAGCCGGTCTATGTCACTTTTGGTGACCTTTTCAGTGACACAGAATAGAGCGCTCTGGCCCAACTCGGGGAAATCTGCGGAAAGGTCCCTGCCGCCGAATATTCCCCTGGCAAGAAGCTTCTCGTTGATCTCGGATACCTTTAAGCCTGTACGGTTGAGATCAACGACAAACTCCTTGAAACACACCGCTGACGGTGAATTAGTGGAGACCCCGGGGATGGTCCCCAGCATCTTTCTCGCGTAAAGAGAACGCTGCATTATGACCTTCCCCAGTTCGTACATCCCTTTTGGTCCCATGGATGCAAGGTAGACCGCTGAGGCAATGCCCCAGAGAGCAGCATGGGTGCCCACGAATTCCTTGGAAGTCTCCCTGTTGGCAAAAGAGGTACGTTCCCATGCAACGTCACCGAAACCCCACTCTTTCTCGCTTGTGGGCGCTATGCCGAAAAGCCTCGAAGGGTATTCTTCAACGAACCTGGTGTCGCTTCTGGTGCAGATGAAGCCTCCAACTCCTCCGCCGTAGTTCATGTGTATCCCCAGCGGCTGGATGTCACCGCAGGCAATATCGGCTCCATACCTGGACGGTGGCTGCATTACCCCCAAAGTTGACGGATCCACCGACACCACCATCAGGGCGCCCGCTTCGTGGGTCATACGGGCTATTTCCTCCCCCTGATGCTCGATAGCCCCGAGATAGGATGGGTTCTCAAAATAGACAGCCGCCACATCCGGGGAAAACCTTGACCTCAGGTCCCGGAGGTCGACAAGCCCGGAGTCCCGGTCCCATTCAAATTTTTCGATGGATACGACAGGGTCCAGGTAGGTCCGGATCACCTGCATCCTGTCGGGGTTCATGTTGCCGGCCAGCAGCACCTTGTTTCGCCCGGTTATCCTGGATGCCATCCTGAGAGATGTACCAGCTGCCTGGGCCCCGTCATAGGTCGGGACGTTGCAGACATCAAAATCAAGAAGTTCGGCCATCATGCTCTGGTACTCGAAGAGGGCCTGGAAACGGCCGTGGTCCTCGTAAGGTTCACCGGCATAAGCAGTCAGGAATTCGGACCTTCCTATGATCTCGTCAACTACCGCCGGGACGTGATGGTCGTAACACCCGGCTCCGAGAAAATTCAGGTATTCGCCGACAGTTACGTTCTTTGACAATAAACCTTCCACGTGCCTTTTCAGATCTGCTTCCGCCGACAAAGGCTCTGGAAGATCCATCCTGCCCTTCATCCTGAGTTCTGCGGGTATGTCAACAAGCAGATCCTCAACGCTGTCCACGCCGATATCGTGAAGCATATTTTCCCTGACCCCGGATTCGGAATTGGGGATATAGGGGTGTACTTTTCCTTTTTCTCTCATTGTCCAGAACCTCCTGCTTGATGTTCTAGGCTGTCCCGCCGCCATCGACGACGAGATTGGCACCGGTAACCCAGGGGGAAAGATCGCTAACAAGGAAATAGACCGCCATGGCTATGTCCTCGGGACTTCCCAACCTCTTGAGAGGTCTCTCCGCGCTCTCCTCGAGCCATTTTTTCTCATCAATCCCGAGCTGTCTGGCCTCACTCCTCAGAAGCGGCGTATCGGTGTCTCCCGGGGAAACTGAGTTGACCCTTATATTCTGAGGCCCGTGATCGATGGCCATTGCGCGGGTCATGTTGATAACGCCGCCTTTTGCAGCGCAGTATGAGACCGCTTTCGGCCCCCCCTTGACCCCCCAGCCCGACCCGATATTGACTATGCTGCCGCCTCCGCCTCTTGCCATGAAGGGGATAAGGTATCTGGATGCCAGGTAGGTACCCTTGAGCGTGACATCTATCGAAAGGTCCCATTCCTTCTCTGTAAGTTCCAGAACGTCTTTTCTTCTTATTACTCCTGCACAGTTAACCAGGATGTCCACCCGGCCGAAACGGGCCACTACTGCCGAGGCCATGTTCCTGCAATCCTCGTCGCTGGTGACGTCACATTTGAGGAAAAGGCAATTGCCCCCTATTTCGGCCTCTGCCTTTCGGCCCATTGGAACATCGATATCAGCCAACACGACGGAGGCACCAACCCGGGAGAGGAATTTCCCGCACCCGAGACCTATACCGGACCCCCCGCCTGTAACAACTGCGACCTTCCGGTCAAGCCTGAAAAGATCATCGCCTGTCAAACCCGGTCCCTCCTTTCCTGCTATTGAAGCCCGGCGGTCTCGCCGCCGTCTATGGGAATATTCGCGCCTGTTATGTATGAAGCTTCCGCGGAAGCGAGAAAAGCGAAAAGGGCCGCCACTTCTGAGGGGTCGGCATGCCGTCTGAAGGGTATCTTTTCGTTCACCTTTTCAAGCATTTCAGGTGAGTATTCAGCCTTCTGCATGGGTGTAAGGACATAGCCGGGGCTTACGGAATTAACCCTTATAAGGGGGGCAAACTCAAGGGCCATGGTCTTCGCAAGAAGTATGACCCCCGCCTTTGAGGAGTTATAGTCGGCATAGCAAGGGTGCCCCTCCATTCCGTTGGTGGAGGCCGTCATCAGGATAACCCCTCCATCCTTCATACGCCTTGCGGCCTCCCTGGCGCAGAGGAACATCCCTCCAAGGTTCACAGCCAGGACACGGGACCACTGATCGAAGGATATGTCCGTGAAGTTGTTCCTTACGCTTATTCCAGCGTTGGATATCAGAACATCAACCCCTCCCAGCCCGCGGTCAATTTCCAGGAAGGCCTTCTCCACCGACAGGGACACCGATACGTCGGCCTCTACCAGAAGTTCTACCCCTGCCAATTCCATGCGGACCCTGTCAAGGGCCGCCCTGTCCTTGTCGACGATTGCAACCCTGGAACCCTCCAGGATGAAGCGGTTTGAGGATGCCAGGCCTATACCGCTTGCCCCTCCTGTAATGACGATATTTTTCCCCGCAAGATCGGGATACATTTGTTCAGCCCCCTTTTCTTGTATACGTGGTATACTTCGTATACTACACATTTTTACCCTTTTTGATCTCCAAAGTCAACATGAGATCAAAGGCCGTCGAAAACCAAAAAGACTGTTGAACAGGAAGGAACACCGGAAAAACGGGAGGGATGGCCATGAACCAATGGAACAGGTACCCCGACACTGCTGCCGAGCAGGCCTACAAGGAGCTGAAGAGACGGATCTTCCTTAAGGATCTGCGCCCCGGTCAGCGGCTTCCCGAGGCGGCTCTGGCCGCGACACTTTCAGTAAGCAGAACACCAGTAAGAGAGGCCCTACGCATGCTTGCCTCCGAGGGTCTGGTCGACCTTATTCCCAACATGGGTGCCAGGCTGGCATCACCCACACTTGAAGAGGTCAGGGAAAGCTACGAGGTGAGAGAGCACCTCGAGACCCTGGCCGCAGGACGTGCGGCCAGGCACATAACCCCCGTCCAGATATGTCTCCTCGAAGAGGCCATCGAAGAAGAAGAACGCATCTTCTCATCAAGGGATCTGGGATCCTACCTGGAGGTAAACATACGATTCCACAGGATCATAGCCGAGGCATCGAAGAACAGGCCCCTTGCCGAATACGTCTCCAATATTCTCTCGAGGACTTATGTCTACATGGTTTTCTTCGAATCCTTTTTCGATTTTGACACCAACCCCAGCCTTGACGAACATCGTGAACTGGTACGCTCTCTCAGGATGCATGACGAGGATCTTACTGTATCCCTGATGGGTGGCCACGTCCGACTCTCAATGGAATCATTAAAAAAGCCTAAAGCATAGCGTATACACCTAATTATCCCTTTTTTAGAAGCCTTTATGCAAAAAAATTTGTTTTTTCCAGGTTTTATGATTGCATAAATAACCCTTTTCTGGTATATACGATAATTATTATCCGGAAAGGGGTGCCCAGAATGAGAGAAAAGCCTTCAGAGATCTTCGGGGTCAACGTTTTCAGCGACAGGACAATGAGGGAGAGGCTTCCGAAGCAGGTCTACCAGAAGTTCCAGGAGGCCGTCTCCGGCGGGGAGAAAATGGATTTCAATGTGGCAGAGGTCGTTGCCACTGCCATGAAGGAGTGGGCCGTATCCCGCGAGGCAACCCACTATACCCACTGGTTCCACCCAAGGACCGACCTGACGGCCGAGAAGCACAACGCCTTCCTGAGTCTGGACGAGTACGGCCTGCCCATCGAATCTTTTGGCGGAGCTGACCTCATCCAGAGCGAGCCTGATGCTTCCTCCCTCCCGTCCGGCGGAATGCGGTCCACTTTCGAGGCCAGAGGTTATACCGCCTGGGATCCGACAAGTCCGGCGTTCGTCATTTCCGGGGGAAATGGTGGTACCCTCTGTATCCCTTCGGTCTTCATAAGCAACGACGGAACCCCCCTGGACATGAAAACCCCCTTGCTGAGGGCTCTTTCAAGGATCGAGACAGTTACTTTGCGGATATTGAAGCTTTTCGGGAACAGGAACGTCAAATGGACCAGGGCGACCATGGGGGCGGAGCAGGAATTCTTCCTTGTGGACGAGGGGATCGCCTCAAAAAGACCTGATATCCAGTACTGCGGAAGGACCATTATTGGAGCGCCCACACCAAAGGGGCAACAGATGGAAGACCATTACTTCGGCTCCATCCCGCCAAGGGTTCTGGCTTTCATGCAGGAAGTGGGCCAGCAGATGAGCTCACTGGGCATGGTTTTGAAAACCCGCCACAACGAGGTTGCTCCATGCCAGTTCGAGTTCGCTCCGCAGTTCACCGAGGCAAACCTGGCAGTGGACCAGAACCAGATCCTTATGGAACAGATGCGCCAGATAGCATCAAGACACGGATTCAGACTGCTGCTTCACGAAAAACCTTTTGCGCTGATCAACGGGAGCGGGAAGCACCTCAATTTCTCGCTTATGGACAGCGAGGGAAAGAACCTTCTGAAACCATCCTCAAGCCAGAGAAAGAATATCCAGTTCCTGACCCTGGTTTCGGGGCTTCTTCTCGGGATCTCGCGTTACGGGGGGCTTCTGAGGGCATCCATCGCAAACCCTGGCAACATGCGGCGCCTTGGAGGGAACGAAGCCCCTCCTGCTATCATGAGCGTATTCCTGGGAGATGTATTGACCCAGATCTTTGACAAGGTGGAAGAGGGACTCCCGGAAAACCTGCCTTCAAAAGCCTTCATCAACCTGGGACTGAACAGGCTCCCTGACATCCTCAAGGACAATACCGACAGGAACCGTACCGCTCCAATAGCTTTCACAGGGAACAAATTCGAATTCCGTGCCCCGGGCTCTTCGCAGTCGCCCGCGGGTCCTATGACCGTCATGCTTTCCCTGTGGACCTGGGGACTTGAGCAAATGGCCCAGATGATCGAGTCCAGGGCGGGTGAGACCGACGTGGCTGACGCGGCACTGGATGCCATACGAAACGCAACCCTTCAGAGCAGCAACGTCAGGTTCGAGGGGAACTGCTATTCACAGGAATGGCAGGAGGAAGCCGCAAGGCGGGGACTGCCTGTTGCACACAGCACCGGTGACGCACTGGCCCTTTTCCTTGTCCCGGAAAACAGGGAACTGCTTTCGGGACTGGGCGTTCTCAGCGACCGGGAGATAGACGGATATTATGAAACAAGGCTGGAACAGTACATAAAGACCATGGAGATCGAGATGAACGTAATGGAGAACATGGTCCGGACCGGAGTTCTCCCTGCGATCACGAAGCAGATCTTTTCGGAGGCTTCTGCCCTGGAAAAAGTACCCGCCCATCTCAGGGGGAATGCCCCCTGCCTGTGGGACGAGCACATAGGTGAGCTCTTCCGTTTAAAGGAAGGACTCCTCGAGGGGATCATCAGGCTGACGTCCCTGAGGGACAGCCTTGGCACATCTGATCTGGAAAAGAAGTCGGAGATCCTGACTGAAAAAGGAATACCCGTTCTGGAAGGCCTGAGGGGAATGTGTGATTCCGCAGAAGAACTGGTTGCAAAGGAGTTATGGCCCTACCCCCGGTACAGCGAACTTCTTCTTTCCAGGTAATGCTTGCCTCCTGGAAGCTGCAAGGGCGCGGAATGATCTCATTTCCCGCGCCCTTTTTCCCCCTTGCTTGAGAATGGATCAACCCAGGGCACAAACCGCTTATTCAGAACCGAAGAACCGCCTGAGATCCTCTGATGACAGAAGGATCTGCCCGTCCCTGATCGACCAGCTCCCCGGCCTGAGATACCTGGCAACACTCTCCAGGAGATAGCTCTCCCTCACATCGGAATACCATGCCATCAATCTCACCAGCTCCCTTGAGTGGGGTTGCTGGCGAAAATGCTGATGAAGCCTCATTAGCCCTTCCGCAAGGTACTCGGACCTCTTCTCCTGCTGGGCGATCCTTATGTAGTGATATGCCAGTTCCCTCTGGGCAGTGTCCCTGACCATGAGTTTCCCCGAAGCCCTTTCGAGAAACATTCTTTGTTCATCCGGGTCCTCCGCCATGGCCGCTTTCCTGAGCATTCTGTCTCCGGCCATTCCGTTCCCGATAAAGAGGAGTCCTGCTATAGCCACGGCACTCATTGCTATCCCAAGACTTCTGAGAACCCATTCCTTGTTTATCTCGGTCCATGCAGCTCTTGAGGGAAGGATCTCCCTGTTTGCAACCGCGAAGGCTACAGCCATCCACACGGCATCTTCGATCCTGTGAAAAGGCCTTGTCCAAAGTGCGTTGAACCATATCAGAAAAAGAAAACCCGTAGCCCATATCGCCTCTGAAGACAGCGGGTCACCCCTCCTGAACCTTGATATGAAACACTTGAGCCACCAGCACCCCATCGAAAGGAGGATCAGCCCGCCTATGATCCCGGTCTCGCAGAACCACTGGAATATTTCGCTATGTGCCCAGTAGGTATACTGCCATTTCATGCCGGGATGTTTCCCCAGCATCCGCCTCTGGGCCTCCAGGTAGTTCCACTTGTAGTGCCCCATGCCGACACCTCTTACGGGATGCATCTTGAACATTTCCCAGGTAGTAAGCCAGATGCTGTCACGTTTGCCAACGGTCTGGAAGTGTTCGACCATCTGCACTGCTTTCATTACAAAGGCGTTCCCTCTCCCGAAAAAGATGGTCCCGTAAAATGTGACGGTCAGGATGGCCGCTATTACAGCAAGGCGAAAGAGAACCTTTCTGCCGACCCCGGACCTGAAAAACAGACAGGATATCACCAATAGTCCTGCGACAAAAGAAAAAACGGCGGATCGGCTGGTCGAGTTCCATAATCCCCAACTATTAACCGACAAAAAAACAAGGTTGATCAGCAGATATATGCGTCCCTTGAAATTTTCTGAAAACCATTCCCTGCCTCCAACGAACATCCACGAAGAACCAAGCATGGCCATCGCGATCCACAGACCGAACATATTCTGCTGTCCCGTGTTACCTATGTACTTGCCAGGTGTAGGGTAAACAAATGGAAGGTAACCGTGCATTTCCCTTATCTGAAGCTCTGCGAAAATGACGTTAAGGACCCCCACCACAGCGGCGGCCCACAGAAAAAGTGATATTTTCCCGTTGTCCAGGCCATTTCGTGAAACGACATATACACCCCAAAGGGTCGAAAAGAAGAACCATTCCCTGGTAAAGGTGGGTATGGATGTAACAGGCGCCCAAAGAGGCTGCATGAGAACAAAGAGGACCAGGAGAAGCCAAAGCGCACCGAAGGGGTCTAACAGGAAATGTTTTCTTGCCTCACTGGAAAAAGCAACCCTGAACCCGGCTGCTGCCACCATAATGCCCGCCGGTATGAAAACGGCAGCCCATTTTACAAGATGGAGCGTCTCGAACCAGAAGATCCCGGAAAAGATTATATTGGGAAGGGTTAGCATAACGAACATGAGGGGAGCAAAAAGCAGAGGAGAGACGATCGGAACACTCCCTCCTGAAGGAAGGTGTTCCTTTCCATGATCCTGGGAAAACGCCGGTTTGAACGACTGATCCAAAAAGGTCACTCCCGATCAGGCAACTTGGTCTCTTCCAATAGTGAACCCGAACGCAGGCTTTATGGCAGAAAATGATCCCTCCGGGCCTGCAGGATCTTGCTGCTGCCCGGGTCAGGGACGCCAGGCCTGGCTTGTGAAACGGGCGTGTTCCTTGAAGAAAGTGAGCCTAACCGTCCCTGTAGGCCCATTCCTGTGCTTGGCAATTATGACATCGGCGCTATTATCCCCCTCTTCAGTGGAAGATTCATAGTAGCCTGACCTGTAAAGCAGGACCACCAGGTCGGCATCCTGTTCTATGGCGCCGCTGTCCCTGAGGTCGGAAAGCTGCGGTTTTTTCTCTGTACGTGATTCAACAGCCCTTGACAGCTGTGAAAGAGCAATAACGGGGACTTCCAACTCCCTCGCAATGGCTTTGAGGGACCTGGATATCTCCGCCACTTCCTGCTGCTTGCTTTCGATCCTCCTGGTAACCTGCATGAGCTGAAGATAATCGACCACAACAAGTCCATTGCCGGTCTTCATAACCTTGGACCTGAAACGCCTTGCCCTTGCCCTGAGTTCCAGGGTGGTCAAAACTGAACTGTCATCAATGTAAAATGGTGCCTTTGACAGATCCCCTGCCGCTTCCGCCAGGCTTTCCCAGGCACTCTCGTGGAACATGCCCGTTCTAAGGTCATGAACGTTGACCCTTGCCCTGGAACCCAGCATCCTCTGAACAAGCTGCTCGGCGCCCATCTCAAGGCTGAACATAAGCACCGGGATGCCCCGTTCAACAGAGGCATACATGGCAATATCCAGAGCCAGGGCGGTTTTCCCCATGGAGGGTCTTGCGGCAATTATGTTAAGGCTTCCCGGCTGGAAACCTCCCGTCAAACGCTCAAAATCATCGAAACCACTGGGGACACCCGTAACGGAACTGTCGGGAGAATGGAATTTTTCCTCTATGTCGCGGAATGTCGGTCCAAGGACATCACCAACCCTTCTGAAGGGAGCCTGGCTGCCTCTCTGGGTTATTTCGAAGACAGCTCTCTCGGCCTGGTCCATCACATCCTCAAGTTCCCTGTCCTCGGAATAGCCGAGCCTCGCGATCTCCGCGCCGACCTGGATCAGTCTTCTGTGAATTGATTTGTCCCTGACGATCTTTGCGTGATACTCTACATTGGCCGTCGTCGGAACAGTGTCCACAAAGCCGGCAATAAATGCCTGACCCCCCAGGGTCGCAACAAGTCCTCGCCTTGTCAGTTCATCGTAGAAGGTAAGAGAATCAACCGGTTTGCCTTTCTCGGCCATCTCCCTCATTATCTGGAATGCCTGCCGATGGGTCCCGTCGTAAAAATCCTCAGGCAGAAGAGCATCAAGGGAGACCGTAAGGGCATCGGCATCCAGAAGGCAATCGCCTATAACTGCTCTTTCGGCCTCCAGGCTATGAGGGGGTATCCTTTCGAACAGATGGTCACTCAACCTGGTCGCCCTCCACCAGGACCGTCATTTCAGCCTCCACCCCGGGGTAAAGCCGCAGCGAGAATGGGAACGATCCCAACTCCTTGATAGGACCGGGGATCCTGATATCCTTTTTGTCAACGGGTACCCCGAACCTGCCTTCGATCTGACCGGCGATCTGGGCTGCTGTCACGCTGCCGAAAAGTTTGCCTTTCTCTCCGGCTGTCGCTCTGAGGACCACCTGTTTGCCCTGAAGTTTGGCCCTGTTCGACCTGGCCTCTTCCTCTTCCTTCCTGACACGGGTCTCCTTCGACTTCTGACGCTGATGCCACTCCTGGAGTTTTTCCCTGGTGGCTTCCTCGCCCATTTTCCTGGGAAGGAGGAAGTTCCTTCCGTAGCCTTCGGCAACCTCGACCAGATCGCCCTTCTTCCCGAGTTTTGGAACGTCGCAAAGCAGGATAACTTTCATGATATTCCCCCCCGAAACCTGGAACGCAAGTCGAACCACATGTCAATAATACCCAATATCAGGATTATCTGCGCAAGAAATGATACAAAAAAGATCAGTGCCGTCACCCCGAAACGGGCAACCCGTCCGAAACCCCTGGTCTGCATAAGGTACCAGGCCACGGCCAGACCCTGAAAAAAGAAAAGAACAGTGATAAGGAGCCGCAAATTCAGGCCCGCCTTTTCAAGAAAAGACAACCCCTGGAAATAGTTCCCTGCGGCGTGAAGCCCTATTGATACCAGTAATGCCCAGAAGACGCTCTTCGGGAATCGCCAGTGACAGAAATCGGGCAGCCGTGGGAGTGTCTCCCTGCCGAGCCTCTTCAGAACAACTGCACTGACTATGTAGCTCAGAAAACAATCGACGGTTGCGGCCATAACAAGCAGAGCAGGGAAGATGACCGGTATCAGCCCGAGAGAGGCTCGCATCTGTTCCATTGCCGACGAGATGGATTCCTCGGACATACCCATGCTAGAGTAGACCGAAGCGAATCTTTCCACCATGGGCATGATCTGGGATTCTTCGAGGCCAAAGGGATTTATCCCTGTCAATTTGATCGCTACGGCCATCAGGAGGAGTTTACTTCCCAGAGAGACCAGCACCCCGTAGAGGATAATGTCCACGGCTTTCGGGTAACGTCTTCCCAGCGCCCCCAGAGCTATGCCCAGAAAACCGAAACCCAGGCAGAAAAACAGGGCCCCTACTACCCCGGTAAAGGCGGCGATTATGATCGTTGCCGCAACCACTCCCAGGACAGCCCTCCCCAGGCTTTGCCTCAGACCCAGAACAACAAGCGGCGCCGGGCAGACCAGGGAGAAAACCATACCTACCAGGGGGAGAAGGTGACCTGCCAGAAAAAGTGCTACAGCCAGGGCCACCAGAAGGGACGACTCAACAAGCGCTCTGGTCCTGTCCATTAAACTACCTCCCTAACAATGCGGGGGGAGAAGCCTGGGCTCCTCCCCCCGCGAAAAAACACGGGCAGTTGATCCTATTCGGCGCTATAGGGAAGAAGCGCAAGGTAACGGACCCTTTTTATTGCATCAGTAAGCTGCCTCTGATGCTTTGCACAGTTCCCCGTTACCCTCCTGGGGACAATTTTGCCCCGTTCGCTTATATATTTCCTCAGTTTGTCAACTTCCTTGTAGTCTATATGTTCGATCTTGTCCACGCAGAAAAGACAGACTTTAGGTTTTCTCCTTTTGTTCCTCTTGTTGGTGTTGCCCCGCGGTGCAAATGCCATAACGATCCTCCTTTCAAGTGGACGCTCCAACCCTATCTAGAAGGGGATATCAGCGTCCTCTCCCTCGTCCTTGACGTCATCCATCTCTGAAATATCCATCACGAATTCGTCCCCGAAACCCTTTTCCCTGAGGCTTCCGCCCCTTGATCCCGTATCTGTGTCAGGCGAAAATCCTTCCCCGCTTTCCTTGCGGGCCCCGAGAAAGGTCACACCCTGGGCCACAACTTCCGTCACCCAGCGTCTCTCGCCGGTCCCTGACTCGTAGTTGCGGACCTGGATCCTTCCCTCCACCAGTACGGGACTCCCCTTGCGGAGGTATCTCTCGCAATTTTCAGCCTGGGACCCCCAGACAACCACCGGTATGAAGTCAGCCTGATCCTGAACCTCGCCATCCCTGTTCTTCCATTGGCGGTTGACAGCGACGGTCAACTTGGCCACTGCCTGCTTCGAAGTGGTATACCGGACCTCAGGATCCCGGGCCAGATTGCCCATAAGGATCGCCTTGTTGAAACCTCTGGCCATCTGTATCACTCCCTAGGCTTCGTCAAGAGATACTACCAGGTGTCTCAGCACCTGGGTTTTGAGTTTCAAAAGCCGTTCGAGTTCGCTCACCTGTGATGGATCAAGACTGAAGGAAAGGACAGCATAATAACCATCCGTCTGTTTCTTCAGGGGATAGGCAAAACGCCTCTTTCCCCAGAGACTGGTCTTTCCTACCTCGCCTCCCAGGTTGCGCACGACTCCTTCGATCTCCTCAACGGCAACCTTGTGGTCTTCAAGATCAGCCTGAAAGATCGTAACCATTTCGTATGGTCGCACGTCATTCACCTCCTCCCTTTGGCCTATGGTCTCCCCTCTTCGGGGGAAACAGGGACATACGGCAAGACATTATACGCTACGGGGAGACTCCCGGCAAGGAGTCTCCCGATACGAGCTCTATCCGGAAGATCCTTTCCCCCGGGTAGGTAAGATTGAACTGCTCCCTTGCCAGCCTGGCAACACCTTCCGGGGTCTTGTAGAAAAGGATCTTCTCCTTGAGGACCTGTACATCCCTTGTGATCGCCACAAGTCGGTCCATGCGTTCATCCACTATGGAACCCAGCCTGCCGATCTTCCTGAGTTCCAGGATATAGGCTGTTCCCATGATCGCCAGGAAGCAGAGACCTGCCGTGATCAGAGCCACCCAGCGCAAACGGATCATCCCTACATCTGCTCCGGGGCACTGATCCCCAGCAGTGAGAGGGAGTTCGCAAGAACTATCCTGGAGGCTTCTGCAAGGACAAGCCTTGCGGACTCCAGTTCCGGTTCCACTCCCAGGACCCTGTGGGCGTTGTAGAAGGAATGGAAATCCCCTGCCAGGTCGTAGGCATAGAACACTATCCTGTGCGGGGCCAGGTCGGCCGCAGCCTTCTCGACTTCCTCCGGAAAGGCTGAAAGCCTTCTTGTCAATGCTGTCTCTTCCGGTTCGACCAGTACGGAAAGATCTGTTTCGTTAATTGCCGGTACCTTGACACCTCTGGCCAGAGCTTCACGGAAAATACTGTGGATCCTTGCATGGGCGTACTGGACATAAAAGACCGGGTTGTCCGTCGATGCGCTCTTCGCGAGGTCCAGGTCAAAATCAAGGTGGCTGTCTGAACGCCTCATGGCGAAAAAGTACCTGGTCGCATTGACCCCTACCTCGTCAATTACCTCCCTTAACGTGACGAACTCGCCGGAACGGGTGGACATAGAGACCTGCTGCCCCCCCCTGAGAAGATTGACAAATTGTATCAGCAGTACCTGGAGGTCGCTCTCCTTCCTTCCAAGAGCCTGAACTGCCGCCTTCATCCTGGGTATATAGCCGTGATGGTCTGCGCCCCAGACATCGATTACCATGTCGAATCCCCTGTCGAACTTGTCCTTGTGGTATGCTATGTCAGAGGCAAAGTATGTGGGTGCCCCGTTGCTCCTGATAAGCACACGGTCCTTGTCGTCTGAAAAGGCCGTAGCCTTGAACCAGGTGGCACCTTCGGCATCAAAGGCGAATCCGTTCTTTTTAAGGGTCTCGAGCATCCTCGGAACACGTACGCCGTCATATAGTGATCTCTCGGAGAACCAGACGTCGAATTTCACCCCGAAATCGGAGAGGTCCTTTTTGATCCCGTCAAGGATCACCCTTCCTGCGTAATCCGTGAAAAAGGGAAGCGACCCTTCCGGGGGCTGTTCGAGAAAACGCTCTCCCTCTTTATCCAATACATCCCTCGCAAGATCGTATATGTACCCGCCCTTGTATCCGTCCTCGGGGAAGGGCGCGATCTCGGGTCGTCCGCAGATCTCAAAGTATCTGGACTGGGTGGATCTCCCCAGAAGTTCCATCTGGAGACCGGCATCGTTGATGTAATATTCCCTTTCCACTTCCCAACCGGCAAATGAAAGGATCCTGGCGCAAATATCACCTACCGCGGCACCTCTCCCATGCCCAACATGCAGAGGGCCGGTAGGATTGGCGCTTACGAACTCGACCTGGACCCTTTTACCACCTCCTGAATTCACTCTTCCGAAATCATCTCCGCGATCCAGGACATGTTCGATAATACCCGTCATCCAGGACCTGGACAGGAAGAAATTGATGAATCCAGGACCAGCCACCTCCACTCTTTCCACAAGCGGATCCTCTGGAAGGTGGGAGACGATCCTGCGGGCAACTTCGACAGGCTTTTCTCCGAAAAACCTGGAAAACTGCATCGCTGCATTACTGGCCCAGTCGCCCTGGCCTTCCCTTCGCCCTCTCTCTATCTCCACCTGCGGCATTCCATCCAGGGAAATTCCCTTTTCACAGGCAGCCTTCTGAATGGACTCCTGGAGCATTTCTGTTATAACCTCGGAAATATCCTTTCTCATGGCTTCACCCCGTTCACCGTTACCTTTTTCTCAGTGGGATCGTTGCGCCTGACCATCCAAGCCCCTGCCGGACCGCGTTCGCCACTGCCTGTTTCATCTGGTCATCGAGCCTGGTGCTGGAAACTACGATCTTCTGCTCTCCGGAAAGGGTCTGGTTCTTCCTTACCCTCAGACTCTCCTCAAGCCTCACTGAACCCGCGTCGTAAGGGCGCAGTGCCGGAAGCACCATAACCTCGAACCCTTCCGGAAGATCTATCTCAATGGACTGTTCGTAAACAAAAGGATATCTTATGCCGCTCGGGACCCCTCTTTCAGCGATCGAATTCTGCCAGGGCATAATTACCGACGGCATCCTGACAAGGAGCCCTTCCCCTCCGGGGATACCGATCTGGGTGCTGACCGGGACGGTTATCCGGAAGCCGCTTCCAAATGGCTCCAGGACCGGATCATAGGAGGAGAAGCCTGGCAGGGAAGGCCATACGAACGAAGAAAGGATACCCTCTGCGAGGGTCGATGCAGGCACAGATCCTGCTGTCAGTGTCTCGGACCAGGCACCCCTTACCGTAATTACCAGTTCCCCTGTGGCCAGGCCTCCGGGTGATAATTCAAGTTTCCAGTTGAAGGAAAGCCTGTGATCTGCAGCTCCACCTGCAGGGATGATCTGCCTCGAGGGGTTGCTTCCCTCGAGAGAGTGAACGGTCCTTCCCCAAAGCCTTGGAGGCATAGACCCCGGCCTTACTGCCTGACCTATCTCGAACATGTATGACTTGCCCGCGGGGGGGGTTACTGAAAGAACAGGCTTGTTCCATATCTTAAGCGTGGCGGGCGAGTCGTCCCCCACCGGTAAAAGAGGTTCCCAAATAACATCCGCAGCCCAACCGGCTCTTTTCAGCCAGGAGACCAGCAGAAAGGATGCCTCCCATTCCGTCCATGGTCCATCGGAGGGTATGTCCAGAGAATTCCTGACAAGATCCCGCGGGAGGGTCCTGTCCAGCCTGACAGGATCATTCACGTATTCCATTATCCTCTCGCCACCCCTGGTCTTGTTCGAGTCCGAGATCAAGGAGACCACCCTTGCAGGGGGTGGATTATTTACGGAACCGGCCAGAGCGGCAGCATCAGCAAGAGCATAACGCAACCCTTTCTTGAGGCTGAAAAAAAGCCAGCGCCCTGAAGTTGGTGAAAGAGTTCCCCTGTCGCCTACCGGAGTGTTGATGATGCTCCACGAGTAGGTGTCCTCGGCACCGCCAGCATTGACCTGAGGATCAGGGATGCCCTCACCCGCCCATTCCGGGATCGTACCTGACGGCACCGTCAGGGTGAACCTCTGTTCCCACTGGGCGAGGTCAAGGTCTACAGGGAGGGCATCCTCTATGTTCATGCGGGTGGGGAAGACCTGCCGGTATGACAAGGCAAGGATATTCCCCTCAAAACTGTTGGGGAGCCGGACTTCTATCATCCTGACCCCGTCCTTTTCCGCCTCCACCGGTATAAGGGGGTACTGGATCCTTTTGGTGTTGGGGTCGTAAAGAGCCGACTCCAGCACCGTGGCATCTCCACCCTCAGGGGAGATGATCTCCCAGTTCCTCCATGTTTCCGGAAGGCCTCCCCCCTCATGGATGAACCAGAGGGTAGTTCTTTCCATCCTGCCGTCTGCCAGGAGACGATAATCTATCTCTCTGAGAATAACGAATCCCCTTTCTGACCCCAGAACATCAAGGGATGGGGCCTCCGTGAGGGATCTGGATAGTCTCGCCGTTATATCCTGCGCCTGAACGGTACCGCAGCAAAAGATCAGGGCCGCCAATACAATTGTCCCCAAGAATGTTCTCAACCTCAAAAAAACTCACTCCCTCGCGTCCGGGGGGTACAGGACTTGATGATTTGATCCTAGACATTCCTGCCACAGCAGTGCTTGTATTTTTTACCGCTCCCGCAGGGGCAGGGCTGATTCCGTCCCACTTTTTTGACGTTCCTCACAGGCTGCGGCCTGGGTTGACTTTCAGGCTGCTGTGATGGAAGGGGAAAGGCCATCTCCCTTGATTCCCTTCGCCGGTCATCAGTCAGGGCTGCCTCCTGTTCCCGGGACGTTACCGTTACCCTGAAGAAGTACTGAGAAAATGAAAGACGGACCCTTTCCATCATTTCCTGGAAAAGATTATATGATTCGAACTGGTATTCTAGAAGGGGGTCCTTCTGGCCTATTGCACGCAGTCCTATACCCCTCCTTAGTTCGTCCATGGCAAGAAGGTGTTCTTTCCAGGCTGAATCCAGAACATTCAGAAGCAGGAACCTGATCATTTCAGTGGAGTTTTCAGGTCCAAGCTCTTCAAGCCTTGCATTGGCTCTCCCTATAACCTCCCTGAAGATCTTCTCCCTGGCTGATCCAAGGTCTTCGGGAGATTCCACACCACTAAGATGCTCATCAAGACCTGGCCAAAAAACACCCTTCAGGGGCACTATAACCGCCTGAGGCTGCGGTTCTCCTTCCCCTGCGAAAAATCGTTCAAGGATGCTTTCCAGGGCATCTTCCACAAGCTGGCGCCCGTGTCCGGCAAGGTCGGTTTCAGTCAGTATCCTTCTTCGTTCCTGGTATATTGCTTCCCTCTGCTGGTTCATTACATTGTCATACATCAGAAGCTGGCGCCTGATATCAAAATGGAACTCCTCAACCCTCTTCTGGGCCGATTCGATCGCTTTCGTCAAAAGGCCATGCTCTATGTATTCACCTTCCTCAAGGCCCAGTTTTTCCATGAAACCGCTGATCCTGTCCGAGCCGAAAAGACGAAGAAGGTCATCCTCCAGCGAAAGGTAGAAGGTGCTGCAGCCCGGGTCACCCTGACGACCACTTCTGCCTCTCAGCTGATTGTCAATACGTCGGGATTCGTGTCTCTCGGTCCCTATGATCTTGAGACCTCCCAGTTCCACTACGCGGGAGTGTTCTTCCCTGCATTCTTCCTGCTTGTCAGCAAGGACCCTTTCAAAAACCCCTGTGTCAACCTGGGGATCGATACCCTTCCGGAGAGATTCCTCCCTGGCAAGAAAGAGGGGGTTGCCGCCGAGGACTATGTCGGTACCTCTGCCGGCCATATTAGTCGCAACCGTAACAGCGCCAAGCCTTCCCGCCTGGGCAACAATATTTGCCTCCATTTCATGATACTTGGCGTTGAGTATTCGATGGTCGATCTTCCTGGCCTTCAGGATCTTTCCCAGTGTCTCGGAGCTCTCTATTGAGGTGGTCCCTATGAGGACGGGCTGTCCCGTCCTGTACGTCTCTTCAACATCGTCAGCCGCGGCAGCAAATTTCTCCTGCCTGCTGCGAAATATCACGTCCGGGTTGTCACGCCGTATCATCGGCATGTGAGTCGGTATCACAACTACCTCAAGACCGTAGATATCCTTGAATTCTTCCTCTTCGGTAGCGGCTGTTCCTGTCATCCCTGCCACTTTGCGGTACATCCTGACAAAGTTCTGGAGGGTTATGGTGGCGAGGGTCTGGTTCTCCCTGCCTACCTGCACCTTCTCCTTGGCCTCTATCGCCTGGTGAAGGCCATCTGAATACCTGCGCCCGAACATCAGTCTTCCCGTGAACTCGTCAACAATTACTATCTCGCCGTCCTTGTTGACGTAGTGGACATCCCTCTGGAAAAGGTGGTGGGCCTTCAGCGCCTGGACTATCCTGTGCCCCAGTTCGGACCTTTCGTAATCCGTGAAGAGATCGGGAATACCCAATACCTTTTCGCATTTTGCAATACCCGTTTCGGTAAGTGCAACGTTCCTTTCCTTTTCGTCCAGCTCGAAATCCTCGCCCCTTCGCAGTTTCCTGGCAACTTCGTCGGCCTTCTTGTACACTTCGACGTTGTCCTCTGAAGGACCCGATATTATCAGGGGCGTCCTTGCCTCATCGATCAGTATGGAGTCGACCTCGTCAAGGATTATGAAAGAGTGCTCCCGCTGTACGAGATGTGACGAATGAACGGCCATGTTGTCCCTGAGGTAGTCGAATCCGAACTCGCTGTTCGTTCCGTATGTTACGTCTGCGCGATAGGCCTCCATTCTCTCGGCCTGGTCCATGAATGCGAATATTACCCCCACGGAAAGACCCAGGAACCTGTAGATAGGTCCCATCCATTCAGCATCGCGTTTCGCAAGGTAGTCGTTGACCGTTACAAGATGGACGCCCTCGCCCTTCAGAGCGTTGAGAACGACGGCAAGGGTGGCGACCAGGGTTTTACCCTCACCGGTCTTCATCTCTGCGATCTTCCCCTCGTGCAAGGCCATGCCGCCCATAAGCTGTACATCAAAATGCCTGAGCCCGAGGGTTCGCCTTGATACTTCGCGGACAGCGGCGAACACTTCCGGAAGAAGCCCGTCAAGGGTCTCCCCGTTCTTTACCCTGTCCCTGAACCTGACCCCGAGTGATGCCAGGTCTTCATCGGAAAGCCCCTGCATTTCGGGTTCCAGGCTGTTTATCTTCGAAACGACCGACGAATATCGTTTCAGGGTCCTTTCGTTGCGGTCGAGCCCCAGGGTCTTTTTCAAACCTTCAAACATCAACTTCACCTCGATCGGCGTATGCGGTAGCGGGGTGTTGCTTTCAGAGAGACATTATATTCTCCACCGGGGAGGGCGTCAAAAAAAGGGGGCGGCCATGTACCGCCCCCTCCAAACGGCTATTTCAGATCGAAGGGTTCCAGGTGGGCAAGGAAGTGGTGAAGCCCTTTTACGGGAGGGGCATAGGAGACCTTCAGTCCGTACCTGATACTGTCCCGTCGCTGGTAAACCTTCACTATTGATTCGCCCACATATTCCATGTGGCTGTTGGTATAGGTCCTGCGATTGATGGCAAGCCTGAAGAGTTCAAGCCTGGGCATAAGGATCTCCCCGGTGCTTTCATCCTCAGTCGCAAAGGCCAGGGCCCCCAGGCCTATCCCCCTGATGGCGGCCTCCCGGTAGATCTCTATCCCAAGGACATCGGCAGGGTAATATCTCTGGGGAATATGGGGGAGGAAAGCCGCAGCATCAATGAAGATGGCATGCCCCCCGGCGGGTTTTACGAAGGGGACTTTTCCGTCATCCAGGATGTCCCCGAGATAGGCCACCTGGGCTATTCTGTGAGCCAGGTATTGTTCGTCAGTCATTTCTTTCAAACCCTGTGCGAGCGCTTCCAGATCCCTTCCGGCAAGACCTCCGTATGTGACGAACCCCTCGTAAAGGATGACCCTGGGAAGAAGTTTCTGGTAAAGTTCTTCCGACCTGCAGCATATCATCCCGCCTATATTGACAAGGGGATCTTTCTTGCAGGAAACGGTTATGGCATCCACGCAGTCCATCATGGCCCTGAGAATACCGGCTACCGTCATGTCGGCGCATTCCTTTTCCCGGAGCTTTATGAAACAGGCATTCTCGGCCATCCTTGCGGCATCAAGGAAGAACAGGATCCCTTCCCTCCTGGCCACCGCCGATACTGCCCGCAAGTTGGCCAGGCTGACCGGCTGCCCCCCTCCCGAATTGTTGGTAACCGTTACCATTATCAGGGGGATCCGTTCCTTTCCGTACTGTTCTATTACCCCTTCAAGTTTGCTGATATCCACATCCCCCTTGAAGGGATGATCGGATCCAGGGTCAAAAGCTTCGTCGATCACACAGTCGACGGGATTGGCGCCCATATTGAAAATATGCGCCCTGGTCGTGTCAAAAGGCATGTTGAAAGGTATTACATCACCTTTTTTGAGAAGTGTGCCGAAAGCCACGTTCTCGGCAGCTCTGCCCTGGTGTGCCGGGATAACGTAGTCAAAGCCCAGAACCTCCCTGACGGCATCCTTCAGGGCAAAGAAACTGTCGGCCCCGGCGTATGCTTCATCCCCCCTCAAAAGGGCCGACCACTGCTGTTTGCTCATTGCACCGGTCCCGGAGTCGGTCAGAAGATCGATGTAAATATCCCTCGAAGTCAATCCGAACATGTTGAAGTGCCCCTTGATGAGAGCTTCTTCACGCTGCTGCCGGTCGGGTACCGTAACGGGTTCGACCATCCTGATCCGGAAAGGTTCCGGTTGTATCTTCCTTGCCATCCTAAAGACCTCCCTATGGCTTTTCTTCAGCTCGGCTGGAAGATCCTTTTCAGTTGCGGGCTCGTCTGTTTGCGAGAAAATTATATCACCCTGCGGGAAATTACCTGTCACATCCCATCGGGAGTAAAAGCAGCACCGATGATATTAAGGTCATACTAGAAGTTTCTTCCCCTCCACCAGATAATCCATTCCTGACCACAAAGTGGCTATCATAGCTATCCACATGGCCAACAGACCTCCGGGAAGGTTGAAAATAACGATGAGGATGGCCACGATCTGGGTCACTGTCTTGATCTTGCCCCCCCGGGATGCCGGTATTACCACACCCTCCGAGGCCGCAACCATTCGCAACCCTGTAACAAAGAACTCTCTGGAAATGATCACTACAACTATCCATGCAGGGAGACGCTGAAGCTGGACCAGCGAGATAAGGGCGGCTATTACAAGGATCTTGTCTGCCAGGGGATCTATGAGCTTCCCCAGGTTGGTCACCATTCCATGCTTGCGGGCAAAATAACCGTCAAAAGTATCGGTAAGGGCAGCGATCGTAAATACCAGGCCGGCCAGAATGTCGCCGAAAGGCAGGCCCAGTATGTTGCCGTACTGTCCCCTGAGTGTCAGAAATACCATAACCAGGGGTGCCAGAAAGACCCTCGACAAGCTCAAAATATTCGGAAGATTCCAGACGGTCAAGGGAGCATCCACCTCCTGGAGCGTCCAACAAGGGCGCTCATTTCGGGCAGGGGGCAGACTACCCCCTGCCCGCACTCTAGCCTCCCAGATATGCTTCCCGAACCTTTGGATCGTTGAGCAGTTCCTCTCCGGTACCTGAGAGCACTATCCTCCCTACCTCGAGGACATAGGCCGCATCGGCTATCTTGAGGGCCGCAAAGGCGTTCTGCTCCACCAGGAGCACCGTTTTCCCTTCGCTGTTTATGGTCCTTATGATCTCGAAAACTTCCTTTACCAGCAAAGGAGCCAGACCGAGAGAAGGTTCATCGAGCATCAGGAGCTGCGGGGATCCCATCAGGGCCCTGCCCACAGCCAGCATCTGCTGTTCTCCCCCCGAAAGGGTGCCTCCCTTCTGCCAGACACGCTCCTTGAGTCTAGGGAAAAGTTCATAGACCCATTCAAGGTCCTTGGCTATTGCTTTCCGGTCGCTTCTGCTGAAGGCCCCAAGCATAAGGTTCTCCAGGACGGTCAGGTGGGGAAGGATCTTGCGTCCTTCCGGAGCCATCATGATCCCTTCCTTGACGATATCCTCAGCCGGGCGCCCCCCGATCTCCCTGCCTTCGAGCTGGATGGAGCCGCCGCTTTTTTTGACGATCCCGGCTATCGCCCTGAGGGTGGAACTCTTTCCGGCTCCGTTCGCGCCAATAAGCGTCACGATCTTACCCCTGGGTACCTCAAGGGAGATACCTTTAATAGCGTGGATACCACCGTAATGAACGTTGAGGTCTCTGATCCTAAGCATCCTGGATGAACTCCTCTCCCAGGTAGGCCTCTATGACCCTGGGGTTAGACTGTATTTCCTCAGGCCTTCCTTCCGCTATCATTACGCCGTAATCAAGGACCCATATATGCTCGCAGATCCCCATGACGACCTTCATGTCATGTTCTATGAGCAGGACCGTAAGGTTGAAACGGGACCGTATATCCTTTACAAAACCCATAAGTTCCTGGGTCTCGTTGGGATTCATGCCAGCAGCGGGTTCGTCGAGGAGAAGGAACGAAGGATCCGTGGCCAGGGCCCTTGCTATTTCCAGCCTTCTCTGGGCCCCGTAGGGCAGCCCGCCTGATTCCTCTCCCGCAAGACCCTGCAGTCCGACTGCCTCCAGCAGGTACATCGCCTTATCCCTGATCTCCCTCTCCTCCTTCCAGTAGGACGGAAGGTTGAGAAGGGCGTGCCACCAGGAAGTTCTCTGGCGAACCCTTGCTCCCACCATTACGTTCTCGAGAACGCTCGCTGTGTGGAAAAGCCGTATGTTCTGGAAGGTACGGGCTATGCCTGCTGCACAGACATTGTGGGGGGCCCACCCCGTAATGTCCTGTCCGTTGAAAAGGATCCGCCCCTCGGTAGGCTTGTAGAAACCCGTGATCATATTGAAGCAGGTCGTCTTTCCTGCCCCGTTAGGACCGATAAGACCGACTATCCTGCCCTCGGGTACTTTAATGGAGAAATCCCTTACCGCCAAGAGCCCTCCGAACCGCATGGCAAGAGCTTCTGTCTCCAGAATCGTGCCATTCCGTTTCATCGGGCCTCACCCCGCTTGCGGAAAAGTCCGAAAAACCAGTCCCAGCTGAACTCCCGTCTCCCCATTATCCCCTGATGCCGGAAGAGGATTATGAAAAGAAGGGCCAATGAAAAGACGACCATACGCATCCCCGGCACACCCGGTATGGTCATGTTACCCAATGAGATGGGGTTCTCGACGAATCTCAGCCACTCAAGGAGTACCGTGATCACTACCCCGGCAAGAACTGTTCCCGTTAACGAACCAAGACCCCCTGCAACTACTATCATCAGAACGTTGAAAGTAAGTATGAACAGGAACATCTTCGGGTCGATGGTCGTCAGAAGGCTTGCCAGAAGAGCTCCCCCAACCCCTGCAAAGAAGGCTCCCAGGGTAAAGGAGGTAAGCCTGTAGCGGAAGGTATTGATACCCATGGCCCTTGCGGCAATTTCATCGTCCCTTATGGCTTTGAGAGTATTCCCGAAATTGCTCCTGACAAGCCGCATTATCACGAACAGGGTCAGCACACACCAGCCATAATTCCACCACAAGTTCGAGTACGACGGGATACCCTTGAGTCCCAGTGCACCATTGGTGACGCGGGGCATGTTGTTAGCAAGAACCCTTATGATCTCGGCAAAACCCAGGGTCGCTATTCCCAGGTAATCCCCGCCAAGCCTCAATACGGGGAGACCGATCAATATCCCGAAGAAGGCCGCAACAAGTCCTGCGATGACCACTGCCACCAGAAAGGGGGCATGCATGACCGAGAAGGGCCACATCGGCGCCTGTAGTATGAACATGGCCTGCTTGTGTGCAGCGGGAAGGATAAGCAGGGAACATGTATAGGCGCCTATTGCCATGAAGCCTGCATGACCCAGCGAGAAGAGCCCTGTAAATCCGTAAATAAGGTTAAGGCTGAGGGCAAGTATGATATTGACGGCTATCAGGTTCATTATCTGGATCTTGTAGCCGTCAAGATTGCCGCCGGCCCAGTAGAGGAAGCCGGCAAGAAGTAGCACCACAACTCCGTTGAGCGAGTAATTTCTCTTCCGTTTCGGGTCGATCATACTTTATCCTCCAGCTTCTCACCCATTAGTCCGGTAGGCATGATGAGAAGAATGATGATCAAAAGAACGAAGGCAAAGGCATCCCTGAAACCGGCCAGGGAAGGCATAAAAGCTACTATCATTATCTCCATGAAACCCAGGATCAGTCCTCCTATTACAGCCCCCTGAATGGAACCTATCCCGCCGAAAACGGCGGCTATGAAAGCCTTGAAGCCCGGGATGACCCCCATTACAGGCTGCAGCTGGGGATACCTGAGTGCCCACATTATCCCTGATGCGGCAGCCAGTGCCGAACCTATCCCGAAAGTCAGGGCGATGATCCTGTTTACCGGGACACCCATCAGGCGGCTTGTCTCGATATCCTTTGATATGGCCCTCATGCCCAGCCCCGGCTTGGTCTTATATACGATATAAAGCAGCCCCATCATCAGGACGAACGAAAGGATGGGGACAACAATAGTCAGAGGGAGAATGCGGACCTTTCCCACTATGATAACCTTGACCAGCCAGTCAGGCCTCTGGACCTGGCGCGGAATGGCGGAGAAAACCACGATGGCGAAGTTCTGAAGAAAGAACGATACTCCTATCGAACTGATCAGGGCCGAGATCCTCGGCGCGTCGCGAAGAGGTTTATAGGCAACCCGATCCACCATTATGCCTGCGAAGGACGTGACCAGGATAGCGCCGATCACTGCAACGAACCATGGCAGCCGGAAAAGGGTCACACCCCAGAATACGAAATAGGCCCCCATCATGAAGATCTCGCCGTGGGCGAAATTGATAAGCCTGAGAATCCCGTAGACCATGGTATAGCCTATGGCTATCAGGGCATAGAGGCTTCCCAGGGTGAGACCGTTGAAAAAATGCTGAATGAACATTGCCAGGCTCATATGAGCTCCCCCTTGTTATCACGTAAAAGGCGGGGGAAGAAGATCCCCTCCCCCGCACATACTCCATTGACTCTCCCGTGGAGGGCGGCTCTGCTATTGTCTAGAGCTCAGGAGCGATCGTTGCTATGTATTGCTTCTTTCCGTCCTTGATCTGTACTATACCGATCGGTTTCTCGGCATCATGACTTTCGTTGATCGTCGTGAGACCTGTAACGCCCTCAAAATCCCTGGTTGCAGCAAGGGCTTCGGTGATAGCCTCAGGATCTGCGCTTCCGGCACGCTCTATGGCATCGATAAGGATCATGTAGGAGTCATACCCCAGGGCTGCGTTAACATTCGGGTCGTCGGAACGCTTGGCCATCCAGTTGTCAGTGAACTGCCTGGCCACTGGGTTCATCTCTTCCATCGAAGGATCATAGGGGAACGTGGTGTGCACGAATCCTTCAACGGCATCGCCGCCGATCTCCACTATCTGGGGGTTGTCCATGGCGTCGCCGCCCATGATCTGGAACTCGACCCCAAGTTCCTGTGCCTGCTTCATGATGATGGCGCCCTCGGCAAAGTAAGCCGGAATGAACAGGATATCGGGCTCTTTGCTGATGATCTCTGTCAGCTGGGCAGTGAAGTCCTGGTCGCCGGAGTTGTAGTTCAGCTTCGATACGATCTCCCCGCCGAGCTTGACGAAGGATCTTTCAAAGAATCCGGCAAGGCCAACAGCGTAATCGTTGGCGACATCCGTTAGAAGGGCTGCCTTTGTAGCACCGATAACCTTATTGGCATAGGTTGCGGCACCTGCACCCTGAAGAGGATCGATAAAGCAAACGCGGAAGATGTACTTCTTTCCCTGTGTAACGAGAGGGTTCGTGCAGGAAGTCCCGACCATCGGGATACCTGCGCTCTCGGCGACTTCACCGCCGGCCATGGCAAGTGATGAACCGTAGGTCCCGATAACAGCCACGGCTTTCTCCCTTTCGATCAGGCGTTTGACCGCGTTGGCGGATTCAACCTTGTCCGACTTGTTGTCCACAACGAACAGTTCCACCTTGCGGCCAAGAACTTCGGGTTTCTCCTCGTGAGCCATCCTGACACCGTCAAGCTCAAGCTGTCCGCCGAACGCGTTCTGACCTGTCAGGGGGAGGTATACCCCAATATGGATCGGACCTGCTTCCGCAACTGGTTCCTCTGCAGCAGGCTCCTCAGCCGGTTCTTCGGCTGGTTCTTCGGCCGGCTCGGGGGCCGGGGCTTCCTGGGCCGGCTCGGGGGCCGGAGCTTCCGGGGTTTTCTGCCCCTGCATCATCATAAACCCGATGACCGCGATAACCACGATCAAACCTAACAAAAGACCTTTCTTCACTTATGCTCACCTCCAGATAATTGTTCTCCGCAAAGACGATTCTACACGATTTTGCCCTTGCCTGGTCATTAAAACACCTGCCGACTCAGGGATAAACCACCTCTCTTCCCAATAGAGGCCAGCTCCGAACGAGAACAAAAAGTCCTCACCTGCAGCGGGCGAAACGCAATTTCATTCAATTGTTTAGCCTTGATTATTATACTCTATCAACGGACAATTACACCCGGGAAGGCGGCTTTAAGTATTTCCGGGTCGGGGGGGGCAAGATTCCTGAATGAAGGATCCAGGGTATCACCCGGCCTGAATGACTGGATTACCCAAATTGTACCCTGCCCAACCTGTTCCCTGATCTCTTTCAGATCTTCAATTGACATGAGGTCCGGGACAAAGGTGGTTCTTGTCTCAAGGAGGATCCCCGATCTGCGCAACAGGTCCAGGGATTCTGCCACCTCGTCAGGCCCGCTGCCTGTGATCCGGGGGTAATCTCTCCACGGAGCCTTTATATCCATCGAAACAGCTTCGATCAGACCGTCGGCTATAAGGGACCCAAGCATTCTGGGATTGCTCCCGTTGGTATCGATCTTTACCTTCAAACCCGTTTCCCTTTTCAGGAAATCAAGGAAGCGGGGAAATCCCCGGTGAATAGTGGGTTCCCCCCCGCTGATCACGATGCCATCGAGAAAATCTTTTCTTTCAAGGACTTTATGTACGACATCATCGGCATCGAGGGAACCTTCAGCCGCAAAAACAAGATCTGGGTTATGGCAGTAGGGGCATCTGAAATTGCACCCGCAAAGGAAAAGGACCGGGGCGACATGCCCGGCCCAGTCAAGAAAGGATACAGGCAGAAAACCACCTACAGGAACTCCCCGGTCCATTTTTCAGACCGCCGTCCTTGTCCGATCCCTGAGTTCAGCCCTTTTGCCAGCGTTCCAGGATGACGTCCTCGTGAAATAACCTGTGATCCTTGTGATCCCGTCCACATCTTCGCTACCGCAGGCTGGACATAAATCCAATAATCCCCTCTCCATTCTTCCGCATTTGTTGCATATCGTGAACTCCGGGCTAAAGGCGATCTGGGCGTTCTCGGAACTTTCATAAGCCTTTCTGACGAAGGACGCCAGTGCCCCCGGATCCGGTCTGTGCTCTCCCATCCACACGTGAGAGATCGCGCCCGCATTGATCATAGGGTGAAAACGGCCCTCCATCGTCACCCTGGAAACCGGGTCAAGATCAGCGTCATACGCGAAGTGGGTGCTATTGGTGTAATAGATCTCACCGCTGGCGATATCCCCCTTGACGAAATGCTTCGCGTGATCGGGAAAGAATTTCAGGTCAAGCCTGGCCAGCCGATAGGCTGTACTCTCGGCAGGGGTCTGCTCAAGAACTATCTTCAGCCCAGATCTTTCGGACAGCTGGCGGCATTTGAGATCCATGTACCTGGTTACGGCAAGACCCAGATCCATGGCATCACTATCCGTATGCATCCTTTTACCGGTGAAGGAGTGGATCATTTCATCCAGCCCGAGTATGCCAATCAGATGGCTGCTTTTGCTCATTCTGAGGTAGGATTCTCCATCGTGATCAACGCAAAGAACCGAAAGGGGCCCCTTTGAACCCAGGGCCAATATCTCCTGGAGAAATCTTCTCTTCTGGACGTGTGCCTCCGCCGCCGTTTCCATTGCCCTGTCCAGGAGTTCAAAAAGGGTTTCCCTGTCGTTGCCAGACCTGTAGGCTATCCTGGGAAGGTTTATGGTTACGTTCTGGAGAGCGCAGTAACGCATCTTCCATGGCGTCTTCGCTTCCGCGAGATCCTCTTCGGAGAGCTCAAAACTGAGCCTGCAGCATTCGCTTAGTTTCGCCACGCCACCCCTGTCAAATACGAAATAGGTGCTCCCCTTTTCCGAAGCGACAAGACATGCAAATTCAAGGAACTCCTCCCAGCCCGGCTCTTCGAAAAATCTGTCGGTAATATGAAGGAGCGGTTTTGGAAAAAAGAAGGGCTGACCACGGCTGTCACCCTTGAGATAGACCTCGAAAAGGGCTCGAAGGAAAGCTTTTGATTCTTCCCTGTAATGGTAATATGTCTTGCCCGTCGGAACCCCTCCAGGACCGAGAGCAGGGACATCCCTGAAATGGTCGGGGACCTCGTAGTAAAGATTGATGTCCGTGAACGCGACCTGCCCTCCCCTGCCCCCCGCCAGCTGGTTGAACTCGAAAATAAGCATCTGGGCAAGCTGCTTTACATTCTCGTAGGGAAGTCCCACGAGGAAGGGCGCAAAAAAGACATTAACAGCGTCCCAGCCGATCGCCCCGGCAAAATTGTTCTGAAGCACCGAGGTCATCTTGAGAATATGAGCGAGAAGGACATCCGGGTGACGTGCAGGCGAGGAAACGCTTGTTATCGAAGGAATATCGATACCGTATTTTATAACGTAAGCCATGCTCTGCCCGGAACAGTAGGGACGGTTTACCATTCCCAGGTCATGAAGATGGATGTCTCCCCCAAGATGCGCCTTGGCCACCTCGCGTGAGAAGATCTTCCCAAGGGCATATTCCTTGAGTATCATCTCGGCTATCGAAAGGTTGATGGATTCCGGGTTGTGGGAGGTGTTGCTGTTCTCCCTGTTGGGATTAAGCATCATCGACTCGAGGTCATACACCGGAAGACCAAGCCTTGAATGATCCGCTAGTTTGGCGTCGAGACCCCGGAAAAAGAGCTTGACGTTGACCATTTCCCTGATGATCGCGGTGGTGACCCTTTCTCTTCCATGCCTCATGATATCGCTTTCAACCTCGGCAGCGATCTCCCCGGCGACAGAAGGCTCCACTCCTGCCTCCTTGACAAGAGCGTCCCTTATGCGGGAGGCGTTCCACGGCGACTGGTCCTCCTGGGCCAGCGCATCGACCATAAGGGCAAGATCTGTGGATTCAGCCCGACCGGGAAAGATCAGCATCTGTCTTCCGCTGGAATGGGTTTCGTTCATCGGCGTGTCTTCACGGGCGATCCCGTCAAGGGTCTTCATATAAGACCATTCCTTTCTTCGTGAAGCCTGGAGATCTCTTCTACAAAGCTGGAGATGTCAGTAAATTCCCTGTAAACAGAGGCAAATCTGACGTAGGCGACCTTGTGGATGTTCCTTAGCTCCTTCATGGCGAGAGACCCGACTTCCGGGCTTGGCACTTCGCCCTGCCCTGTCTCCCTCAGGGCCTCCTCGATCCTTGAGGCTGCTTCCTCTATCTGCTCAAGGGAGACCGGAAGTTTTTCACACGCCCTGGCCAGTCCCCTCAGGAGCTTCTCCCTGTCAAATGCCTCCCTCTGCCCGCTTTTCTTGACGATCCACAGCATGGGGCGATCCTCAAGCCTTTCATAGGTGGTAAAGCGGATCATGCAGCCGGGGCACTCCCTGCGCCTGCGGATTATCCGCCCTTCGTTTGCCGTCCTGGTCTCCAGGACCCTGGTCTCCATTAGACCGCATTTTGGACAACGCATAAAAAGACTCCCTGTATTTAGGATGTTTAAGGCATTATACCACTACATATGGAGTATAGGGAGTCAAAAAAGGGTCCCGCCGTAGGCGGGACCCTTTTAAAAAGTGACTTTCTCTAAATGGATGCAAGGTACCGGGAAACTGTCTCCCTTACCCTTTCACCCTCAGCCTTGCCTTTTAATTCTGCCATAACCCTGCCCATGACCTTTCCAAGGTCCGACGGCCCCAGGGCTCCTGTCTCTTCAGTTACCCTCCTGACAACAGACAGGATATCCTCATCGGCCATGGAAGCCGGCAGGAAGGAGGAAAGCAACACCGATTCCCTGATCTCCTCCTCTGCCCTTTCCGTGGCGCCCGCGGAAGAATACTGCTCGGCAGCTTCCTTGCGCTGCTTTACCAGTCTCCTTATCACGGCGAAAATATCATCATCGGAGAGTGGGCCGATCCGGCCCTTCTCGACCTTTGCATTGTCGATGGCTGCCTTGAGCATCCTGAGCGGAACAAGGGAAGAGGTATCCCTCTTCTTCATGGCTGCAACAATTTCCATGTGCAACCTTTCCTCTAGCCCGTTCATACCGTACTACTTCCCCCTGCGTTTCCTCGAAGCGTCCTCTCTCTTTCTTTTCTTCGCTTCGCTGGGTTTTTCGTAATGCTTGCGCCTGCGCGCTTCGCGCAGAATGCCTCCCTTGGATACTTCACGTTTGAATCGCTTGAGGGCATCTTCGAGGGACTCGTTATCGCGTCGAACGACTTGTGTCATTTGCGTTCCCCCCCTTCTCTCTCACTCAAGGTTATCCCGGCGGCCAGCCGAAAAGACGTCCGGCGAGCAGATGGACATGAAGGTGAAAAACGGTCTGTCCAGATCCTGCTCCGCAGTTGACCACGAGACGATACCCGTCTGCGCAAAGGCCCATATCCCTGGCTACCCTTGCTGCTGTTCCCATCAGGGAAGACCACAGGGAGAGGTCTTCAACCGAATCGGCGGATTCCACGTGCTCCCTGGGGATCACCAAAAGGTGCACCGGCGCTCTGGGACGGATATCTCTTATTACTATAACATCCCTGTCACTGAAGACGATATCCGCTTTTTCCCTTCCCTCGGCTATCCTGCAGAAAACGCAGTTCCTTTCCAAAGGACCAGCCCCCTGATAATGCATGCGCTCCACCCTGCTCCAGCCCGGAGACGGCCAAGGGGACGCAATAACATCTGGTAGGGAATTATATCATACCTTTCCGTGAAGCACCCCATTTTTTGAACTATCGGGGGTCAGAAGGATGACTTCGCCTGGCATCGCCCCGGATGCGGCTTCCACCCTGAGGAAGTGCCGGGAAAGTCCCGAGCAAATGCCATTGGAATTTGTCTCGACAAGGACTTCCACTTCCCTTCCTGGCCATTTGCTGGAATACCCTTCAAGGAGAACGGACCCTGCGACCAGGGCCTTATCACGCCTTGTATTTTTAACTTCCGGGGGTACACGGCCTTCCAAAAGGGCCGCCGGAGTGCCCTCCCGCGGAGAAAAGGGGAAGACATGCACTCTCCCTATTCCAGCGCTTTCAAGCAGACCCAGCGTGGAATCAAAGGCCTCTTCGCTCTCACCGGGAAAACCCACAATAACATCGGTGCTCACATGGAGGTCGTCCCCAAGGAACCTTCTTGCCATGGAGACGCAGGCCTTGAACTCCTGAGGCGTGTATCCCCTGTTCATCTTTCTGAGGATCCCCGCATCCCCGCTCTGGAGGGGAAGATGCAGGTGGGGACAGAACTTCGAGGTGCCTGATAGATCACCCAGCAGTTCTTCTGAAAGGGCAAAGGGTTCTATTGAACCCAGCCTTATCCTTTTTATGCCCGGCACCATTCCTGCCCTTTTTATAACCTCTCCGAGACTCGCTCCGGAACTCTTTCCGTACATACCGATATTTATCCCGGTGAATATCACTTCGGGACACCCGGAAGATGCTATCTTGCACACTTCCTCCAGGATCTCCTGCGGATGTCTTTCCACCGGTCTGCCTCTCAGGTCCGGGATTATGCAGTAGGAGCAGCGATGGTCGCAACCGTCCTGGATCTTTACAAAGGCCCTGGTGCGCGCCTGTGGTCGGGAAAGGAAAAGAGGGTCCCAACCATGGTCTGCCTGTACGTCCACCCTTACGACCCTGGGACTTTCCTGCTTACCTTCCTCAAGCAGCAACTCCCTGACGATATCCGGGATCCGGCTTTTGATCCGGTTGCCGACAAGACAATCAACACCCAGTTCTCCTGCATGCCCGGCCTGGACCTTCTGAGCCCAGCATCCGGAAGCTACGATCAAACCTCCAGGGCTTTCCCTGCGAAGGCGCCTGATCATCTGTCGGCATTTCCTGTCCGCCTCGGCGGTAACTGAGCAGGTCATCAACACGGCGACATCGAAACCGCCGTCTGGCACGACTTCCGCGCCGGCTTCAGAAAAGGAGCAGGACAGGGATTCGGATTCAAAGATATTGGTCCTGCATCCCATGGGAACAACACGGACCCTCAGTCCTTCCAGAGGGTCATTCATTGCCGTTCCCCTCCATGGCCATGGCAAGTGCGGATACAGCTGCGACAGCTGCGGTCTGGGATCTCATGATCCTGGGACCCAGGTTTACCGGGATAAATCCCTTTGTGCAAAGAATGTCCAACTCTTCATCTGTCCAGTCACCCTCGGGCCCCACCGCAATGGCGGCTTCCTTCGCTGCCCTGAATTGCCTGATGCTGTCCCTGGAACCTGTCGCGGCAACAAACCTCATGGCCGGAAGCCCGGCCGGATCTATTGATCCGGGTGTTACCGGTTCATGCAGCTCCGGAGGAGTCGCAGCACCACACTGCTTTGTTGCTTCATGCAATATCTTTTGCCATCTCTTCATCTTGCGAACTGTACCTTCAGGTTCCATAGCGACGACAGAACGGACGCAGACAAGGGGGACAATAACGGAAGCCCCTGCTTCCACTGATTGGGACAGGAGACGATCGAAGGGGTCTCTTTTCAGGATCGCAGCCATGAGCCAGATACTTCCCCTGACGGGCTCGACCTCTTCGCTTATAACGATGCCCCTGGCCTCTCTGCCTGATATCTCAAGCCGCATGGTCAATTTCTTCCCTGGAAGAAGTCCTTCGAAAAGATCTCCGTTCCTGCAGCGCCTTACGGATACAAGATGCCTGCTTTCGGTTCGGTCCAGAAGCCAGATGGAAGCGCATTCACGGCTGGAGTCATCAAGCCTTACGCGAGGCAGCGACACCCCACCAGTCTCCCTTCCGTATCTCCTTCACAGGGACCATGCCTCCGGAGGGAAGCATCGTCAGGAAGGCCGGCCTCTCTTTCAAGGTGAGCCCGGAGAAGATCGCAGTACCTCCCTCCGGAAGCACACCAGGCACCCCGGGTAACATTACGGCAAGGGGATCGAAAACGATATTGGCGCATAACAGGTCCGCATTCCCGCTGAAACCTGAAAGAAGGTCTCCGGTCCTGACATCCACTGAACCTTCGGGGATCCCGTTAAGCCTGAGATTCTCCCTGACCTCCGGGAGGACCGCCGGGTCGTTGTCTATCGCCACGACCGCAGAGGCACCCATCAAAATGCAGGCAATGGCAAGGATCCCCGATCCGGTTCCAACATCCAGGACTTTGATGCCCGGGCTTACCATCTCCTCGAGCAGCTCAAGAGCGATCTGGGTGCTCTCATGATAACCTGTTCCGAAGGCGCTTCCAGGATAGATATAGAGGGGGACCAACCCTTCAGGCTCCTTTCCCTTGTGCCAGGGAGCCATTACAATGAACCTCCGGCCGACCTTCAAAGGGGGAAAGGCCTCTTTCCAGGCCGTATGCCACTGACGGTTCTCTATCCTGCCCATATCAACTATCCTGACGGCCGGCCAGGAAGATATGACCTCCTGGACCCTCCCTATCCAGAACCCCAGATCCCGTGTGCTCCTGTAATAGGCTTTGAGGGCCACTTTCCCCGGAAACTCCTTGATCTCGGAACCGATGCTACCTGAAAGATCTGCAAGGGCGGCAAGATCTTCCTCGTTCTCATCCTTGCCCTCGAGCGTTATATACCACCAGAACCCTTCGTTATTTCCCATGGGTAATCCTCCTCAGAAAAAACTGCCGGCTACTAGTATAAGCGAAACGGGAGGCTATCATGCCCCCCGTTAAAAAGATGGCCCTGCATTATGTAACTCTCTCCGGGTCATGTGAACAACTGCTTTATCTTGTCAATAAACCCTGCCGATTGCACAGGCACCTTCATCTCCTGGGCCAGGGCTTCCGTCAGGGCCCTTTCCCTCTCGGTAAGATCCCGGGGCACCTCGATAAAGACATGAGCAAAAAGATCCCCCTTGCCTGACCCTCTAAGGCGGGGCATGCCTTTGCCCTTTATCCTTATGGCCTTTCCCCCCGGAGTCCCCGGCGGTATATCGATCTTTTCCGGACCTTCCAGCGTTGGTATCTCTACCGAGGATCCAAGAACAACCTGGGGGTATTTCAGGTCTATCCTCGCGTGGAGGTCATCCCTGTCCCTCTCGAAAACAGGGTGAGGATCAACCCTGATAGAGAGGAAAAGATCCCCGGGCGGGCCGCCGGCCGAACCTTCTCTTCCTTCACCGGCTACCCGGAGGCGCGTACCCGAATCCACCCCGGGAGGCACCTTGACCTCAACCCTGTGCCTCGTGAGCGATTTCCCGGAACCACCGCAGTTGCTGCACTTCTTCTCTATCTTTTTCCCGGTACCGCCGCAATCGGAACATTGGGAGACACTGACAAATGTACCGAAGGGTGTCCTCTGCTGAGTCTCTACCTGCCCTGTCCCACGGCAGTAAGGACAGGTCTTAACATCAGTCCCGGGTTCACCACCAGTCCCCCGGCATCGTCCACAGGTCTCATGCCTGGGCACGAACACTTCCCTTTCCACCCCTCTGAAAGCGTCTTCAAGGGATATCGAGAGGGACATCTCCAGGTTCTCACCCCTGACTGGGCCCCTGGAGGCCCCGCGTTCGCTCCCGAAAAAACTCTCGAAAATGTCCCCGAAAATATCCCCGAAAGGGCCGAAACCCCCGTAATGACCCCCTCCCGGAGGCATATCACCTATTCTTCCGTACTGGTCGTAAGCGGCCCTTTTCTGGGGATCCTGAAGGATCTCGTAAGCCAGGTTTATCGACTTGAACCTTGCTTCAGCATCAGGATCACCGGGATTTGCGTCAGGGTGAAATTGTCTGACAAGTTTTCTGTATGCTTTCTTGACCTCCTCCGGGGAGGCATCCCTGGGGACACCAAGGATAGCGTAGAGGTCCCGGCTTTCCTCAGATGGCACAGGTCTTCACTCCCTAGGATTTCCCGTTGTCTTCGAACTCGGCATCGACCGTTTCCCCGTCAGCCCCATCCTGCGAATGTTCGGAGGCACCCTGCTGGCCATTACCCTGGCTGTAAAGACGGGTGGACAATTCATGGAGGCTTTTTGTAAGTTTTTCGGAGGACTGTTTGATCTCATCAGGGCTTTCCCCTCCCAGGGCCCTTTTGACTTCTTCTATCTCTTCCTGGATACGGGACCTTTCCTCCCCGGAAACCTTTTCGCCCAGGTCCGACATCATCTTTTCGGTGCTGTAAACTAGGGAATCGGCCTCGTTCTTCGCATCCACCATCTCTTTCTTTTTCCTGTCGTTCTCAAGGTTCTCTTCAGCCGCCCTCCGCATCTTTTCGATCTCATCCTCGGTGAGTCGTGAGGACTGGATCGTAACATGCTGCTCCCTCGAGGTCCCCTTGTCTTTGGCGCTGACGTTCAGGATACCGTTAACATCGATATCGAAAGTCACCTCGATCTGGGGGATCCCCCGGGGTGCAGGAGGTATGCCGTCAAGGAAAAATTTGCCCAGGGTCACGTTATCTCCGGCCATAGACCGCTCACCCTGAAGAACATGTATCTCGACCTGGGGCTGGTTGTCTGATGCCGTCGAAAAGACCTGGCTCTTGGAGACCGGGATGGCCGTGTTGCGGTCGATGATCTTGGTGAATACGCCTCCAAGGGTCTCTATACCCAGCGAAAGGGGGGTGACGTCCACCAGTATTATGTCCTTGTGCTCTCCAGTCAGGATGGCTCCCTGGATCGCAGCTCCGACAGCAACGCATTCGTCGGGGTTGATCCCCTTGGTGGGTTCCTTGCCGAGGAGCTCCACTATCTTCCTCTGGACCATGGGCATCCTTGTGGCCCCTCCGACAAGGAGGACCTTGCCTATCTCCTCCCTGGTCAGACCGGAATCATTAAGAGCCCTTCTTGTGGGCTCCACCACTCTTTCAATGAGAGGGCGGGTGATCTCCTCAAACCTGGCCCTTGTCAGGGACATCTCGAGATGTTTAGGGCCGCTGCTGTCAGCAGTGATGAAGGGTAGCGATATCGAAGTCTCCGACATGGAGGAAAGTTCTATCTTTGCCTTCTCCGCGGCCTCACGTAGACGCTGCAGGGCCATTTTGTCCTTCGACAGGTCTATGCCTTCGCCCTTTTTGAACTCCGTTACAAGAAGGTCGACTATCTTCTGGTCCCAGTCGTCCCCCCCCAGGAGGTTATCACCGGAGGTGGCGAGAACCTCTATTACACCGTCCTCTATGCCCACATCAAGGACGGATACGTCAAAGGTACCTCCCCCAAGGTCAAAAACCAGAATCTTGTTCTCTCCACCCTTGTCCGTTCCGTATGCAAGGGCGGCTGCTGTCGGTTCGTTAATGATCCTCAACACCTCAAGGCCTGCTATCTTCCCTGCATCTTTTGTCGCCTGCCTCTGGGCATCAGTGAAATATGCCGGGACCGTTATTACGGCTTGACCCACTTTTTCCCCGAGATACTCCTCGGCATCCCTTTTCATTTTCTGCAGTATCATGGCCGATATCTGTTGCGGGGTATGGTTCGTCCCGTCGATCTCAACCCTGTGGTCTGAACCCATCTGGCGTTTTATCGAAGAAATGGTCCTCTCAGGGTTTACGATAGCCTGCCGCTTTGCAAGCTGTCCGACGAGCCTTTCCTTGTCTTTGGTAAAGGCCACCACGGAGGGAGTTGTCCTTGCCCCCTCCGCGTTAGTTATCACAGTGATATGATCGCCTTCCTTGACGGCGACACAACTATTGGTAGTCCCCAGATCGATCCCTATTACCTTTCCCATGAAAATATCACCCCGCATAAATTTAAAGATCTTTCCTGTCGACCGGCTCTCAGAACCATCAGGATCCTGCCCTGGCCACTTTTACGCGTGCCGCCCTGATCACTTTGCCGGCAACCTTGTATCCTGCCTGGATCTCATCGGTAACGATCCCGTCCTCTATACCTTCCCCGGCCTCCACGGTGGCAACAGCCTCATGAACTGCCGGATCGAAAGGAGATCCCACGGTTTCAATGACTGAGACCCCCATGCTTTCAAGAACAGAGAAGAACTGCCCCCTCACCATTTCCACACCACGGTAAAAAGGGTCTTCCTCATTCCTGTTTGAAGAGAGGGCCCTGTCAAGGTTGTCGAGGACCGGTATCAGCGCTGCCACGGCACTTTCGGAAGCTGTTGCCCTCAAACGTTCGTTTTCCCTCTCGACACGCTGCCGGTAGTTGAAGAAATCAGCCCTGGCCCTGGCTATGGACTCACTGAGTATCCTGTTCTCTTCGTTGAGCCTTTTCAGCATTTCCCTTGCGGACTCAAGCTCCTCGAGCAGGCCTTGACCGTCATTGCGGGGCTCTTCCATTCCGCCGTTCTGACAGGACTCCCCGGGAGGTTCTGGAGTTCCATCTTCCGGGAAGGGCTCCACTGGAGCAGCTGCTTTCTGCCTTTCGGGATTTTCTTTGCCTTTTCTGTTATCAGAACTGAACATTTAACGAACCTCCTCATCGCTCTCCCCGTTCTCGGCCAGGGTGTCCAGCACGCCTTCCAGAACGGAGATGGAGCGCTCGTAGTCCATACGGACAGGGCCGATCAGACCCACCACAGCCTTTCGCCCTCCGGTGACAGTAGAAGCCATTACTATTGAACAATCCCTCATCTGCAAAACGGGATTCTCGTCCCCTATGGTCACACAGAGACCCTTTTCGGCGGAGCAGCCCCTGACAAGCCTGCCAATGGAATCTTCCTCCTCAAGGAGCGCCATGATGGTCTGCAGCCGTCCAAGGTCGTTGAAGTCAGGGAGACCCAGAACATTATGGGCCCCACCGGTGAAAAACTGGAACGGTTTTTCGGACAGGATGCTGTCCATCTCCAGCAACGCCGAACGGCAGTTATCGGCATAGCGCTCCAGGGCCTCTTCAACGTATGACTGGAGGGTCCCCCTTATCTCCCCCCAGGATCGCCCAAGGGCGATCATCGAAACGCGCCTCGAAAGTTCGTCCAGCGCTTCCTGGGTCATATCGCACGGGAGAGTGACAGTCCGGTGATGGATAAGACCGCCTTTAAGCACCAAAAGGATAAGCACCGTACTGTGACCCATCCTGAGGAATTCCACTCTCTGCAGCACGGTCTCTGTCGCAGGGCCAAGGGCTCCAACGCCGATATAACTGGTTATCTTACCAAGAAGCCTTGTGGCGTAGCCCAGGGCTTCCTCGACATCCTTGCGCTTTTCCCTGAGCTCCCTGATCCAGCCCTCGCTTTCCGAGGGGAATGTCCTCTGGCGCCTCAGGATCGCATCGACATATACCCTGTAGGCTTTCGGAGTTGGCATGCGCCCAGCCGAAGTATGGGGCTGATAAAGATATTCCATCTCTTCCAGGTCGGCCATTTCATTCCGTATTGTCGCCGCACTCCGGTCCTTGAGGAATTTCCTTGCTATCGTCCGCGATCCTATGGGTTCACCGGTCTTGATATATTCATAGACAACAGCCAGGACAACCTCGAGATGCCTTTCACTAAGCACTTGAAAGCAACTCCTTTTGTTTTATTAGCACTCTTTATTGTAGAGTGCTAAGTGATGCTGACCCGAAAGGTAGATTAGCAATCGTATGGTTTATTGTCAACACTGGTCAGAATTTTGCGGCGACTAATGACGCTGCAATTGACCTAGAATAGAGTGAGAAAATCACTCCGATCTTCCCGGGGGGTCCATATCTTGGCAGAAACATCCGGCGCGACAACGGTCATCCTGATCAGGCATGGTGAATGCGAGGGGAACAGGGAGGGACTCTTCAGGGGGAGGACCGACTTCCCGCTGAACGAAACAGGCAGGCTTCAGGCAAAAGCCCTTGCGGAAGCGCTTGTCGCACTCTCTCCCTGTAATGTTTATTCAAGCCCCCTTTCGCGGGCAATCGAGACGGCGCAGATGATAACAGAAAGGACCGGGGCTGCTCTTGAGATAAGGCAGGGCTTCAACAACATGGCCCTGGGTAATTGGGAGAACAGGAAGAAGGCAGAGATAGAGCAGGAATTTCCCGAAGAGTGGGGTTTATGGCTTTTCCACCCCGAACGTCTCCAGATACCGGGGGCAGAATCCCTCTTGGACGTAAGGCGCAGATCATTCGCCAACCTGGACACCCTTGTGAAAAACCTGCAAGGGAAAACCTTCGCAATTGTGACCCACAGGGCGGTCCTGAAACCCCTTCTGGCTGAAGCGCTGGGCTTGAGTGACCCGTTTTTCTGGAGGATCCACGTTGATACGGCTTCATTTTCTGTACTTAGACACGACAGGGAACGCGGGTATTGCCTTACCTTGCTCAACCAGACCTGTCATCTGGCAAACTACATAAGCGAATGGGTCTGATCTTTTCTATGGCAATTGAACGTACTCAAGGGACTTCCCTTGACCGGTCAGCAACCGGGTAATATCATTTGCCTCGCCCCGGACCGTCTTTTGTCCCGGGGACGATCCTGTCGGGAAACCGGAGATTATGACAATATACAGATTTTCCACAGAGCATGAAGATGACCTGAAGCAAGCGATAGAACTTACCGGTGCGGATGAGAGGTGTTTTCAATTCTTCAACCGCAAAAGGGAGGTTTTGTCTTTTTTTATTCCCAGGATAGATTTCCGGGCGGCCAACGCGCTGAAACAGGAACTCCTTTCCAGGGGGGGCGATGCCGTTGTCCACAAAAGGGCTATCGAGGGAACCGTAGATTTCTCCAACGTTGTGATCATGGGAGATCTGAAAACCCTGAGGAATCTCGTTCTGAAACTGAGAGTAATGCCCTACTGGGGCCTGGACAGGATCAGAACCGATATCGAAACGGCCCTTGACTCCCTTGATGTGACCAGGTGGAAGATCAGGATCCCCGGCAAGGGAATAATGGAACTTGGCGGAAGGACGAGGATCATGGGGATCATCAATGTGAACCATGATTCCTTCTTCCCAGGAAGCAGGGCCTGCGATCCCGGAAGGTGTGCGGAAGTTGCCGCGCAAATGATAGAAGAAGGCGCTGATATTATTGATATCGGGGCCGAATCCACCCGGCCCGGGTCTTCCCCCCTCTCCCGGGAAGAAGAGGTCGCCAGGCTTGTCCCATCGATATCCGCGGTGAGGAATGAACTGCCTGGAGCTGTCATCTCGGCGGACACTTACAGGGCAGGGACAGCCCTTGCCGCTATAGAGGCAGGCACCGACATGATCAACGATATTTCAGCAGGCACCTGCGACCCAGGAATGTTCCCCCTTATTGCAAAGACCGGGAACCCGGTCGTGATAATGCACGCCAGGAACGTTCCCGAAGGGATGCACCTCCCTGCAGGTTACGGCAATATTGTCGGGGAAATAGCATCTTTCTTCTCCGACAGGATAAAGATCGCTGAGGAAGCAGGGATAGAACGGGATCAGATCATCCTCGACCCTGGAATAGGATTCTCGAAGAACGCTCCTCAAAGCCTTAAGATCCTGAAAAATGCCAGGGCCTTCTCTACCCTTGCCAGACCCATGCTGATAGGGCATTCCCGGAAGAGTATGATAGGAAAGCACCTTGGTATTGAAAGCCCTGAAGAGCGCCTGGAAGGAACCCTTGCACTTTCTGCCTTCTGCGCCTGGAACAATGTTGCCATTATCAGGGTCCATGACATAATTCCGAACATCAGGGCAGTAAGGATGATCGAAGCTATGAAAGGGGAGGGGATCTGATGCTTGCCGGGATCTCTCTTGGCAGCAATCTGGGCGACAGGCTCGGGATCATCCGGCAGGCCGTACTTCTGCTAAAAGGGAAGGGAGTCGCAGTAACAGCCGTCAGCGATGTTTTCGAAACAGCGCCATGGGGACCCAGGGATCAGCCCTGGTTCCTCAATGCATGCCTTCTTGCTGAGACCACTGATCAGCCAAGGGATCTCCTCCTGAAACTGCAGTCCATAGAGAACGAACTGGGCAAGACCACAAGGTACAAGTGGGGACCGAGGGAGATAGATCTCGATCTGCTTTTCATGGATGATCTTACGATAAACGAAGAAGGGCTTGTCATCCCTCATCCCGAGATGCATCACAGGGCCTTTGTGCTGGTCCCGCTGAACCAGGTGGCACCTGACTGGGTCCACCCGCTTCTCCAGAGAAAAGTCCAGGAACTTGTGACCCAGGTTGCCCTTGACGATGTAGTCAGGATAACAAATCTCTGAACCTGAAATTTTGGAGTGATGCCCTTGAGTTCCCGCGCCCCGGACATGTCCCGCAAAATACAGGTGGTACTGATCTCTTTTTTGCTCCTGTTGATATGCCTTAACTCTGCCGCTGTCGCACAGCACCTTAAGATCCTTTCGGTCCCGGGGCACCCTGTCAGTCTGATCCTGGAGAACACGGACGGGGTTATATCTTCTGCCCTGCTCAGGTCACCGGCCGGGATCCAGAAGATCCTCCCCCTGGAAGGATATGTCTATGCCGGGGAGAGCCACACTGAGCCATACGCTGATGGCGATTTCAAAAAAGACCTTCTCTGGACCATTACCTTTACCAGGCCCGGGGACCGTTCCAGGGGGATATACCTCTGGATAGGCGTTTCCAGCCAGATGCCCAGGGCATGGGTGATAATAAGCCCACTGGGCCAGACCTACTGGGACACTATCCCCATGAAGGTCTACGTCCCCAGGGGCATAGCCCTGTTCGTCTCCCCCAACCTCCCGGCCTATGATGATCTCCCCCAGTTCGGGGGGAACAGGACACTGACCTTCGTCTATACGATAGCCCTCACGCCGGAGGGGCCGAACTTCCAGCCGATACCCGAGGTCTATCGCCAACTCTACAGGATCACGGCCACAATAAGGGACGCAGAGCAGATCGACGAAAGAAGAGATGCCTATTCAAGGATGCTGGGAGACTACGAATCCCTTTCGCGGGGGGGAAAACCATCCACTGAGGTAATTCAGAACTTCACCTGGAAACGGATCCTGTTCCTCGACTGGAAATAGTAAGGGGCGGCTTGAATTTCAACCCGCCCCGGCGAATGATATGTCCTGTTAACCGGATCTTCTACTGGACAACTATCTTTTTCTCCATATCTCCTGACCTGCTGCACTCCGCCTTTACCTCGATCGAGGTACCGGGGTCGAACCTGCCGATAGTCACAAGGATCCTCTCGCCATCCCTCTCGCTCTGGTTCCTGTACTTCAGTTCGGCCACTTCATCCCCGTTCACCTTGACTTCTACCTCTTTGATGTAATGAGAGGAAACATTCCCGACAGCATGGGCTATCCAGATAGTCAGTATCCCGTCATCCCCTGAATATTCCAGCTCCATCGAAGACGGCGGGTGTGCCATGACAGCAGATGCCGGGAACACAAGTAATGCGATCACACCAAATGCCAATATTCCCAGTCTTGTCCTCATCTCTAAACCCCCTTTTTTAAAGGTTCATGGCGTTATTGCAATGAAACCAGAAGGTCCTTTATCCTTTCCGGGCGGTACTCTCTCCTGAAAAGGGGCGTGTCGTCACTGAAGTAACAGCCCATGGAATCCTCAAAGGTATCCCTTCCCGTGGATTCGAAGATCACCCCTACGGGATAGGGAGGACCTTCCAAAGCCCTCACCATGGCGGCCTTCCTGTCGGAAGGATCATGGTCAGCGGGAAGGTCGAAAGTATTCTTTTTGAACCAGGAAAAGGTATTGACCTTGTTAAATGAAACGCAGGGCTGGAAAATATCTACCAGGGCATAACCCCTGTGGGATATTGCCCGCTTGATCACCCCGGTAGTCTGCTCTACATTCCCGGAGAAGGCCCTTGCAACGAACGAGGCGCCCAGTGCCACTGCTACAGCCACAGGGTTGAAGGGCTCCGAAAAGACCCCGTCGATCTGGACAGGCGTTTTGAACCCTACAGGGCTCGTCGGAGAAGCCTGTCCCTTGGTCAGGCCATAGACCATGTTGTTGTGGACCAGGTTTGTTATATCGGGATTCCGCCTTATGGTATGGATAAAGTGATTGCCGCCCTCTCCGTACATGTCACCGTCCCCGCCTATGGCAATAACGGTCATCTCCCTGTTGGCCACCTTCATGCCGGTCGCGTTCGAAATGGAACGCCCGTGAAGCCCGTTGAAAAAGTGGCCTTTCATGAAGTGCGGCAACTTGGCGGCCTGCCCTATTCCCGAGAAGAGAACGACCTTTTCCGGAGGGAGGTCCAGGCCCGCAAGGGCCTTCTTCAGAGCCTCCATTATCTGGAAATCACCGCACCCCGGACACCACTGGATATCGATACCTTCCAGGTCGTAGATCCTGTGATCCATGATCATTCCTCCTGTCGGAGCTTTTCAAGAAGTCTTTCCGTCACCGTTTCGACGGAGATCTGAAGGCCACTGTACCAAAGGACCCGATCTTCGATGAGAAAACCGGTCTCCCTTCTCACCAGGTCGGCAAACTGGCCTGTGGCATTACCTTCCACTGCCACCACTTTCTCAGCCCGCTCCAGGTAAGTGAAAGTATCCGGGTGGAGTGGGTAGACCTGGTCATAATGAAGGTGGGCAGTATCTTCCAGGCCGGCAGAGGCAAGGGCTTCCTCAACAATATGGTACATGGAACCCCAGGTGACCACCAGGTTCCTGTAGTGGTCCGGGCCTGCCAGCACAGGGGGTATGACCTTCTCCAGGATCCCGTTCCTCTTTCTGAGGCGTTTGTCCACCATACGGGTACGAAGGTCGGAATCTTCCTGAACGTGACCGACTTCGTCGTGTTCGTGGCTGTCGGTACCTACCAGTTCCTCGCCATAGCCGGGCACACTCCGCGGAGAGACACCGCTTTCGGCATCCTCGTATCTCCTGTATCCCGGCCGGGCCTCTACCAGGTGCCTTTCCACCCTGAGACCGGAAATGTCGAAGATCGGAACGTTGTAGAAGGAGTCCAGAAAATACTGGTCTGTCAGCACGAACACGGGTACCTGGAACTCATCTGCAAGGTTAAAGGCCACCTGGGAAAGGCTGAAGGCCCTCTCTATGCTGCCCGGGGCAAATACTGCCCTCGGGATGTCACCGTGACCGCAGAAAACAGCGAGGTTGAGGTCGGCCTGCTCTGTCCTGGTGGCCATCCCGGTTGCCGGGCCAGGCCTCTGCCCTATGTGGAGGACAACTGGAAGCTCCGTTATACCTGCGAGGCTTACACCTTCAGACATCAGGGAAAGGCCCCCGCCGGAGGTGCTTACCATGGATCTTGCCCCTCCGTAAGATGCACCTAATGCCATGTTTATCGCCGCGATCTCGTCCTCGGCCTGTTCCACGGCTACTCCTGCGGAACGAGCATGCCGGGCCATAAAGGACAGGACCCCAGTTGCCGGGGACATTGGATAGGAGGAGATAAAGTCGCACCCCCCCGCCAGGGCCCCCAGGGAGACCGCATCTGAACCATTGATCATGATCTCCCCCGATGGTCTCTCTTTTCTGGGGATCTCGACCAGGATCTTTCCCGATCCGATGAAGTGCCTTGCAAGTTCCATTCCTTTCTCTAAAGCTGAAAGGTTGTTGTTCACGACCTCTTCGGACTTGGAGGAGAACTTTTCCCTGAGAAAACCCCCCGGCACATCCGGATCTAGACCCAAAAGACCGGAGATCAGGCCTGCCGCAACCACCCCAGTGTAGACGGGACCACCGGATTCCTGCCCCTTCTCTATCAGGGGTACGTTCTGGAACGTGCCCTCAGTTTCGGCAAACTCGTCCCTGAGCTCCTCTCCGTCGCCCAGGATCAGCGTGCCGGACGAAATGCGCTTCCTAATGTTCTGCCGTACTCCACCGTTAAGGGGCAGAAGGATATCGATACGGTCTACAAAAGCCCTTACACGTTCGGAGGATACCCGGATCTCGGTAGAATTGTTCCCCCCCCTGACCCGCGACATATATTCCCTGCTGGCGAAGACATGGAACCCGGCCTTCTTGAGGCTTTCTACCAGTATCTCCTCTACGGTCTGCACCCCCTGCCCTGCCGCACCGCACAGTACCAGGGAAATATCACTTTTACCTTCCGCGGGAAAACGGAACATCATATCCCCTCCCTGCTTTCAAGGAAGTAAGGTTCATCCTGTTCTTGAAAACCACCTGCCGTTTTCTCCTGTCTTCGCACCTGAAGCTACTTGATCCCCGGTCATTCGGCTGCAACAGGGTAACCCGATTCTTCGAGTGCTTTGATCACCTTTTCCTCAAGCGGTTCTTCGGAATATATCCTCTGCTGCTCCAGGGAAACCTCGAATCCCTTTGCTCCCATGGATCCCAGAAGAGCTGTTATCCTGTTGACACAGTGCCCGCAGGACATATCGGGAACCTTGTAAATGTGCTTCTTTTTCAATCAGGTATCCCCCTTTCTGATGGTCAGTGAATTAAGCACTACCGAGATCGAACTGAGGGCCATCGCTGCTTCCGCGATCGCCGGGTGAAGAAACCCTGCCATCGCAACCGGTATCGCAATTACATTGTACAGAAACGCCAGGAAAAGATTCTGACCGATCACACTGAAAGTTCGCCCCGAGATCCTTATGCACTCGAGGACCCTGGATACACCACCGCTTATGACAACCACGTCGGCGCTGTCTATGGCCAGGTCCATTCCGGAACCTATGGCCATGCCGATATCAGCACCCTTCAGCGCAGCAGCATCGTTTATCCCGTCTCCTACCATAAGGACCTTCTTCCCCCTGGCCTGGTAGGATCTTAAAATATCCAGCTTTTCCTCTGGCCGGACGCCGGCGTGGACCTCATTGATACCAACTTCGGCTGCCACCGCCCTTGCTGTTGATTCGTTGTCGCCAGTCAACATGACTGGAAGAAGACCCATTTCCTTCATGCCTTCGACAGCAGCGCGTGAATCTTCCCTGACCCTGTCTTCAATTACGAAAAATCCTGCAGGGGAACCCTCCCTGTTTACCTCCACCACCGTCTTGCCCCTTTCCAGGTACTTCCGGTAGGGCTCATACGATCCAGGTTTACCTATCTCGTAGGACACTCCTCCCACCACCCCCCTGACCCCTCTTCCGGCTATCTCCTCAACTTCTCCAGCTTCAGGAAGATGACCCGTGGAGGAAGCGGCAATGGCTTTTGCAAGCGGGTGGCCGGAACTTCTCTCGATGGCTGCCGCGGCCGCAAGATCCCCGGAAGAAAGATCGTGGAACACGACCGAGGGTTTCCCCTCTGTCAGCGTGCCTGTCTTGTCCATCAGGACAACCGCTATATCCTTGGTGGTCTGGATGGCTTCGGCGTTCCTTATAAGAAGACCCCGCTTTGAGGCAAGTCCCGTCCCCGCCACGAGAGCCATGGGAGTTGCAAGTCCAAGAGCACAGGGGCAAGCGATGACCATAGTGGCAACGAAAACGAAAACGCTGAAGGAGACAGCGCTTTCAGTATCGAGGACCCAGGGGATAAGATCCCTGAAAGAAGACACAACAGGGTAGAGCTGTTCAAAATAGACGTACCAGGCCAGACCCGCGGATAAGGCGAGGATCGTGACGACAGGGACAAAAACCCTAGTAACGGCATCTGCAAGGGCCTGAATGGGTATCTTTGAACCCTGGGCCTCCTGCACGAGGGAGACCATCCTCGAAAGAAATGCATCCTCGCCGGTCCTGGTGACTGTAACAGTCAACTCCCCGGTCAGGTTTGAGGATCCCCCCGTTACCGGGTCCCCTTTCTCCTTCAGTACCGGTATGGGTTCTCCTGTGATCATCGATTCGTCGACGGATGAACGCCCCGAAAGGATATCGCCGTCAACGGGTACCCTGTCTCCAGGCCCCACCTTTACGGTCATTCCCATGGAAACGGCCTCGATAGGGACCCGGATCTCCGTTCCGTCGATGATCGCCCTGGCCTCGCTGGCCCGCAGTGTCAAAAGATTCCTGATCTCCTTGGCGGCCTTGTCACGAAGTGATGATTCGATAAACCTTCCGGAAATGTGAAGCGCAATTATCATGGCCCCGATACTCCCAAAGGAAGAAATGGGAACACCCAGAACATGGAGGAGGGTGGTAAGCCATGCAGAAGAGGCGCCTATTGAGATCAGGGTATCCATATTAGTGTGGAAATGGGTAACGGCGATCCAGGCACCCCTGATGCTCCCTCTTCCAACGTAAAAGACCACGAACCCGGACGCGAAAAGTTCAAGCCATGGGAACCACGGGAGGTGAAAGCCGACCATGTGAAGGATCATAAGCATTGCGAGAGGTACGGTCACCACAAGAGCCTGGAACAGGTTCCTCCTGGATTCCAGGTACCTTGTCCTTTCGACTTCTTCGGGCTTGTCATCCGTTACCCCGTACCCTGTTCTTTCCACGGCCTCCCGAAGTTCATCCCCGCCCACATTCGGGCCGTGAACAACAAGGGCTGTCCCGGTTGCCAGGTTGACCGCGGCGAAGTCGACACCCTCCACCTTCCTGAGCGACCTTTCGACAGCCCCTGAACATGCGGCACAAGTCATTCCGGTTATTCTCAGGGTAGTCTTCTCTTTTCCGGTCCTTTTTCTATCATCCATAAAGAGAAGCCTCCTCTCAAGAAACACAAAGACTTGAGCCATTATACCCTTCATGGTATATTTATCGCAAGTTTTCTCAAAAACACCCTTTTGCTTCTGGAGGCTTTATGGATTACAGAAAGATCACCGGCTGGCTTTTGCTTGGTTTCGCTTTGTTCGGGCTTTTCAGGGCAGGTACGGATATATACCTTGACCTTGCCGCAAGAGGGGAGGGTCTTTATCCGTCGGTAACTGCAGTAAAGGATGACAATATTGACGGCACCGGGGAGCTTGCGATATTTTTCTTCGAAGGCAATGCTCCCTGTCCCGTTTGTGACAGGATCAGGAGAATGACCTACTCCCTTTTTGAATCGGAACCCGACCTGCTTTCACGGTTTTCTATAAAGGATGTCAACGTGGAGGAGAAGGGCAACGAGAGATATATCCTGGAACTGGAACTTTTTTCCACATCTGTTGTTCTGGCCGTAGAATCCGGAGGCCGGATATATCGCTGGAAGAACCTGACCGGGGTCTGGGACCTTGCAGATGATCCGAAAGGGTTCAGGGATTACATGCTTGGCGAGATAAAGATATTTACGGCTGAGGAGTCCGTCCAATGATAATTATTCACGCTTTTTCGGCTTTATGGCTCGGGGTGCTTGCTTCCGTCAGCCCTTGCCCTCTGGCCGCCAACATGGCCGCTTTCTCTTTCATCCAGAAGGAAGGCCTGTCCCCGCGCAAAATTCTTGTCTCCGGGATCCTCTATTCCGCCGGGAGGACCTTAACCTTCGCCATTGCCGGCATTGTGACAATATCCGGTCTCCTTGCCATTCCGGACGCGTCCATATTCATGCAGCGGTACATGAACAAGATAATCGGACCTGTGCTGATCATCGTCGGGATCTTTCTTCTGGACCTTCTGGAGATAAGAAGGAAAGATCGGCTGCCCGGAAGGATGACCTCAGGATCTCTTTTCAGGGGTGCGGCAGGCCCTTTTCTTATGGGAGTGCTATTCGCCCTGGCAATATGCCCCGTATCGGCGGCCTTGTTCTTCGGGGGGCTGATCCCCCTCGCCACAGGGACGGGCTCCCGGGTCATTCTCCCGGCCCTTTTCGGTTTCGGGAGCGGCCTCCCTGTAACGATCCTCTCGTTCATCTTTTCCCTCGGGGCAAGGGCAGTTTCAAGAAGTATCGGGGCTGTTTACACCGTCCAGAAGGCTGTCCAGCTGGGTTCCGGGGTTATTATTATCCTTGTAGGTCTCTACTTCTCCCTTACTTCCACCTTCGCAATACTCTGATCTGTGAAAAATGCGTTCCTGACCGTATCGTCCGTTTTCCCGGCTTTCTCCGGGGTGTTTTATATCCTTGCCCGTTGTCTCACAACGCTGGCGTCGTTATAATATGTTTTAAACAAACTACGTTCATTATGACGCAGGGGGGTGTTGGCAAGTGAGAAAGTACAAATGTCTCCACTGCCGCCATGAGTTCGAGGTGGAGGACCTTTCCCCGGGCCTGAAGTGCCCGAAGTGCTTCAACAGGTTCGTTCAGCTTATTGAAGGGGAATCTGTGAAGGGGAAGTCATGGGGGAGCAAGAGTTTCAGTGTCCCCAAAAGGGGAGAATGACCTGACAGGTTCAATGGTCGTTTAAAACAGAAAAGGAGGGGCGGATGTTTCGCCCCTCCTTTTTATATGGCCTGAAAAACTGTCTACTTCGCGGCGTCCAGCGGTTTCGGGCCTTTGCCCGCAAGTGCGTCCCTTGCCTCTTTGACAAGCATAATGGCAAGAATGATCAGAATTACAGAAAGTCCGGCGAGAAGCATGTTGTTGAGATTGGACTTGATCAGCAGGAAAAGGGCCGCTATGGTCGTAGAGATCATGAAGTAGAAGGGATACATGAGGAACTTGTTGTCCTTCTTGAGCCCCATCTTGACCCATACGGCAACGGCAAGCAGGGCCAGGGCGGCAACGAGCTGGTTCGAGGCTCCGAAAATCGGCCAGATAAGTACCCATGCCGGTTTGCCCCCGGTCTTGTAGTAGAGAAGGAAGAGGGCGCCGAAAACGCCGATTGCCGTGGCGACATACTTGTTGAGTTTCATGTCGGTGAACTCCTGGAGCTGGTACCTCGCAAGCCTGGTAGCCGTGTCGAGGGAGGTCAGCAGGAAGGAGTTGAGTGCCAGAAGCCCGAGGGACATCCCGACTTTGGGGTTGATCCCTATAAGGCTGGCAAACTGCCCGATACCGTGTCCGTAGGTAATTGTAGGACCTCCCTGCATGATCCCGCCTGCGACAATTACGGTACCGATGGCTATAACAGCGACCTGGCCCTCAAGAAGCATGGAGCCGTAGCCGACCAGCTGGGCGTCCTTTTCCGTCTTGAGCTGCTTCGACGTAGTGCCGCTGCCGACCAGCGAGTGGAAGCCCGAGATCGCGCCGCATGCGACGATGACGAAGAGCATCGGCCACAGGTAGTTCGTCCCCCCCCCGTAAAAACCCTTGAAGGCGGGGAAGTCGGTGGCGAACTTGGAGCCGAAGATCATGCCTATGGCTCCGAGCAGGACCGAAAAATAGAGCATGTAGGAGGCAAGGTAGTCGCGGGGCTGGAGGAGGAGCCAAACGGGGAGGACCGAGGCAAGGAATATGTAGACTGCCAGGATCATCCTCCAGGTGTTGATGTCGAACTTGAAGTTAGTCTGGACCCAGTCCGAGTAACTGCCGAAAAAGACTGCCCCTATAACGATGGGCACCATGATTAGAGTTGATATCGAAAGGGGGACACCCTTCTTGTAGACCATCACCCCGAAAGCCAAAGCCATTAATATATAGAGGGAGGCGGAAAAAGCAACGGCGGGGTCGGAAGCAAAACTACCCGCGGAGAGTTCCAGGAAAACAGCCACAACGAGGATCAGGGAAAGCCATGTGAAGGTCAGGAAGAGGAGTTTGCCCTTGCGGCCTATCCACTTGTCAACCACTTCGCCGACCGAGAGGCCCTTGTGGCGCATGGATGCAACCAGGGAACCCATGTCATGGACACCGCCGAAGAATATGGAGCCGATGACGCACCAGAGGTACGTGGGAAGCCATCCGAAAATAGAGGCCGCCGTGATCGGGCCCACTATAGGACCCGCCCCGGCTATGGAAGCGAAGTGGTGTCCGAGGAGGACTGAAGGATGGGCTGGGACATAGTCCACGCCATCAAAGTAGACCTCCGAAGGCGGCTTGTTGTCGTTGCTCAGCCCGTAAACCTTTGCCTGGAAGTTGCCGTAAGTAAAATAAGCTGCGACAAATAAGACTGCTGCTACAAGAAACAATATTGCAAGCACGGTTTTTCACCTCCGAAAAAGTTTTTTTAGACCCTCTAAAGGAGCCGGTCTTTTAGGCTCTCCCTCTGATACCCCCCTTCTTCTTGGATCACGGATCCTTTCCTTTACCGGGTTGATTCCCTGGGCCAGTTTTCCCAGAACGATACCCGCGTTGTTGACAAGCGCGGAAAGGTCCGAGTATTTCCTTACAGGCGGAGGATCACCAGGACGATAGGACAAAACCTCCACCCATCCCCTGAAACCGAAAAGAAAATCCCTGTGCAAGGGTTTTTCCCAGGAAGAATGCCCGAGGAGCATTATCCGGTGGGACATGACATCATTTACAGGCTTCCACATATCAAGTATCTCCCTTGCAAACCTCTCAGTATCGGAAGAAAAGATAATGTAATCGTCAGAGTAGTATCTTGCGACCTCTCCCATAAGGGAGTCTTTGCGGAATGTAACCCTTCTGGAGATACCCCGCAGCCCCAAACCGGACCAGGCCTCGAAACCAAATTCGCTCCAGTAGATCTCGAGCATCTTCTTATCTGTCAATATTTCTATTATTCTCACCATCCGTTTAGAATACATTATACGTAATACCATATAATTTTTGCAATCTCCAGCAGGAACATCAGCGATATGCTGAAAAGGGCAGGGAGCAAGCTGTACCCGCAGATGTCATGATAGATCTTTTCCTGCTTAATCGGATTATAGTACAACTACACTATCTTCGGGTCAAACCATCCGGATTTCTCCATCCGGATCTATCCCCGGCCAGGGATCATTCTGCGCCCTGCACCTTGTTCAGGAAAAAGGTCCTCGAAGGAATATTTCCCCTGGCGGCGGCCCCTTGCAAAGTCCCGCTTCTTGCGGATATAATGACCCGTGTTTTCGGGTGACTAGCTCAGCGGAAGAGCGCTTCCCTCACACGGAAGAGGTCACAGGTTCGAACCCTGTGTCACCCACCACTGAATTTTTTCCCCTTCCTTCACCATTTTTTCCAGTAGGGAAGAGGTCACAAAAATGGTCCATTATGGAAAGGATATTTTCCTTTTGTCGTTGAATGTAAGGATAACTGTTAAAAGAACCGCTTCCTCGAAGAACGAGAAAGCGGTTCTTTTTTATTATTTTCATCCGAGGAGGGGGATCAAAGGCCCCTTATTATTGTCTGATCCCTGCTCGGACCTACACCCACCAGGACAACAGGAACACCTGTCTCTTCCTCGATGAAAGTTACATAATCCCTTGCTGCACGGGGGAGGTCTTCAAAACTTCGGCAACTCCCCAGATCCTTTTTCCACCCCTCCATTTTCCTGAATACGGGCTCCACCGAATCCAGAAAAACAGTATTCCCCCTGAAGGAAAGACCTTCCCCCTCGGCATCGTTCCGGTAATCGGTGCAGACGGGGATGCTTGCAAAACCGGAAAGGACATCAAGCTTGGTAAGGGCGATGGCGTGAATGCCGTTAACCCTTACGGCGTATTTAAGAGCCACAAGATCAAGCCAACCGCACCGCCTGGGCCTACCCGTCGTCGCTCCAAATTCGCCGCCCTTCTCACGCAGCAGGTTTCCGGCTTCTTCCTTGTCTTCACTGGGGAAAGGGCCCTCCCCGACCCTGGTGCAATAAGCCTTGACGACTCCGGTAACCCTTGAAACAACAGACGGCCCGAGTCCGGCCCCAACACAGGCTCCACCTGCTACGGGACTTGAACTGGTGACAAAAGGATAGGTCCCGTGATCAAGGTCAAGGAGCGTCCCCTGGGCTCCTTCGAAAAGGATATTGCTCCCCGACCGAAGGGCATCGTCCAGAGTTAGTGAAGCATCTCCCACATAAGGGGCCATTTTCTCCCCCCAGATCCTGGCCTGGTCGAAGATCTCTCCGAATGCCATTGGAGCCTCCTCATAGATCCTTGTAAGGTACATGTTCTTGACCTCAAGATTGAAGGAAAGCTTCTCTCGCAGGGCATCCTCGGAAAGGAGGTCCTCGACCCTCAAACCGCAACGGTTTACCTTGTCCATATAACATGGGCCAATGCCCCTGTGGGTAGTGCCTATCTTCCTGGCGCTCCCCCTCAGGCGTTCCTCCATGCCGTCAAGCATCTTGTGGTAAGGCATGACCACGTGGGCGGCCCCGCTTATCACCAGGCGGGCCCTGTCCTTGCCCTTCTCCTGGAGATCCCCCAGTTCTTCAAGGAGTTGTTGGGGGTCGACCACCACCCCGTTGCCTATTACACAGGTCTTCCCCGAGTAAAGCATACCCGATGGGAGAAGATGGAAGATGTACTTCTCTCCGTCAACGATAACTGTATGTCCCGCGTTGGCCCCTCCCTGGTATCTGACAATTACGTCCACACGGGAAGCGAGGGCGTCGACTACCCTTCCCTTGCCTTCGTCACCCCATTGAGCGCCGACTATTGCCTCTACCCGACCTTTCATGCGGTCATTCCTCCCAGCTGCCTATCCTTTTATGTTCAAGATATTCCGGCACAGTCACAAATTTTATATCCTCAGGCGCTATTTCGTACAGCCTGGGAAGAAAATCGAGGGTTCCCGGTCTTGCATGACATATCGCGATGACACCCCCGTTCCTTCTCGCAATGGCGAAAGCCTTCTCGAACTGGCTCCAGATAAAACCGCCTTCGTCGTAGTGGTCAAGGAACACCTGGTTCCTTGCTGCGGGAACATCCTTTTCAAGAGCGACGGAATAGGCAATGGATGACCCGGAAGTCCTGCTGTCCAGAAAAAAAACTCCCTCGGCGGCCAACTCCTTCATTACGGCTTCCATGGCCCTGAGGTCCTCGGTAGCGTGCGACCCCTGATGGTTGTTGACCCCAACCGCCCCAGGAAGTGACCAGAAAGCATTCCTCACCGACATTCGTATGAGATCGGGCGGCATCCCCACCCTTACAAGAGCGTTTTTATCACCCACGTATCTTTTTGCCTCCATGGGTATGTGAAGGATGAAAGGTATCCCCTTTTCCCCTGCCATCATGGCCGTTTCCGAGCTAAACCTCTGGTACGGAATGATCGCCCAGGTAAGGGGGATCGGGATCGATGACAATCTCCTGGCTGCCTCGGCCGAAAAACCGAGATCATCTACCACTACTGCGACAACGGGGGTCCGCAGGACCCCACCGGAGCAAACGGTCGGCCTCGAAAAAGCAAAAAACACCAATACAGCCAGAAGGGATCTACCGGCTCTCCGAAAATCCTGGCTCAGATCCATCTTTCCTGCCCAGCAGTTCGGAGATAGCTCTCCGCAGCTGCACATCCTTGTCCCTCTCCTTTTCAGGTTGACCATCCACTTCAACATGGGGTGAAAGACCCACCTTATCGATAACGGTACCCGAGGGAGTATAGTACTTAGCTATCGTTACAAATATCCCCGATGAATCCGAGAGGTTGAAAAGGGTCTGCACGGAGCCTTTCCCGAAAGATTTTTTCCCTACTATGATCGCCCTCTCATGGTCCTTGAGGGCTCCCGCAAGGATCTCCGAAGCGCTGGCGCTCCCTTCGTTGATAAGGACAGCGATGGGGAGGTCAGTTATTGTACCCTGCCTGGCGTATATCACTTCGTTGGCCCTGTCAAACCGGCCCCTCGTGCTGACGATAACACCGTTATCCAGGAGCAGGTCGGCTATCTCGACGCAGCTGTTCAGTAGACCACCTGGATTGTTCCGAAGATCAATAAGGTAACTCTCGGCACCTTCCTCGATCAGGTCAAAAATTGCCCTGCGGAATTCGGAGAGCGTCCTCTGGTTGAACTGTGTGATCCTGACAAAACCCACTTTTTGGGGAAGAAGTTCAGATTTTACGGTCTCGATCCTTATGTTCTCCCTCTCGATCTCGAACTTGAGAAGATCCTCAACTTCCTCGCGCCTTATCCAGATAACAACTGATGTGCCCGGTTCGCCCCTCAGGGAGTTCACTACTTCTTTCTGGCCCCATCCCAGGATAACATCGTCCCCAATCTTTACGATCTGGTCCATAGGCTTCAGACCAACCCTGTCCGCAGGGGTGTCCTCGATAGGGCTGACAACCAGCGTCTTGCCGTCACGCTGGCTGATATAGATGCCAAGACCCCCGTACTCTCCCTGCATTTCGATTTCCTCTTCCTTCAACTCATCGGGGTTAACGAAACGGGTATACGGATCATCAAGGGCAGCCACCATTCCGCTGATAGCACCGTAAAGGAGTTCTTTCTCGGAGATCTCTTCGGAACCGTTTACATGGTAGGTCTCGATTATCACCCTGGCCTGTTTTATCAGCCAGAGGTTCTGAATATTGAACGGAGTCGACTTGAAAAGGTCCAGGTCGTAGAACGCAACGGCCGAAAAGACCCCTCCTGCGAGAAGAGCCCCGAGCACCGCCCCGAAAACCATGTCGCGTACCCGTCGGAACATAGTTCAAATACCACCCTTCACGGTAACTTATCTTCCCAGGTAACTTATCGGATTTTTTGCTTCTCCGTTGACTCTCACCTCGAAGTGAAGATGCGGGCCGGATGTTACCCCGGTGCTCCCCACGTTCCCGATGACATCCCCGGCCTTTACAACCTTTCCCTCTTCCACCCTTATCTGGGAAAGATGGGCATATACAGTTGTCAGGTCACTTCCATGGTCAAGTATCACTATCTGTCCATAACCTCGCAGCCATCCTGCGAAAAGGACCTCCCCTGCTGCCGCTGCCTTTACAGGGGTTCCTGAAGCCGCCTTGATGTCGAGGCCGGTGTGCTGGATCTTGGTCTTGAAAACAGGATGGACCCTTGTTCCAAAATTGCTAGTTATCTCACCTCTGAGCGGCCAGGACAGCTTGCCCCCCGAAGGAACGTAGCTCGGGGCTGCCCCGGCTCTCGACTCCTGAAGTTTTCGCTTCTGGATCATCAGTTCCCGTATCTTGTTCTGAAGCTCTTTCTGTGAATCGATCAGTTCCTGGGCTGCTTTCTGGTGAAGCTCCTTCTGTCTGGTCAGAGAATCGAGGGACTTTTTCTGCTGTGATTCAGAATTCTTCAATGAAGCCTGATCCTTCCTCAGGGCTTCCTTCTGTTTGTCAAGAGTAGCCTTCTGTTCATCCATTTCCCTGCGTGCCGATTCCAGCTTCTTCTTGCTCTCGGTCATTGCGATGATCCTTCGTTCATCCTCCCTGGCTATACGGGACAGAAGGTACGCGTTGTTCATCGCCTCATGGGTGCTGCCTGCAGAGAGAAGAAGGTTGAATTCAGCTATCCCCCCATACTTGTAAAGGGCTTCGAACCTTGTTGCAAGGTATCCCTTCGTCTTGACAAGTGAAGCCTCAGTCTTTTCTATTTCTGAATTCAGTTCTTTGATCCTTGCCTCTGTCTTCTCCCGCTGAAGGTCCAGAACTGTAATCTTCTGTCTTAACATGGTGACGCTCTGGTCGATCCTGGAGAGTTCATCCAGAAGACCCTGTTCCTTTTTGCGGCTTTCAGTGATCTGTTTTTGATGGAAGGATATCTGCCTTTCTATTGCTTCGAGACGGGACTGTTCGTTCTTGATCCTGGAGTCGATCTCCGAAGGCGCGGCCATAGCTCCCGAAGAAGAGGAGAAGAACAACAAAAGAAAAATCGAGAGAACTACGGGATTGAACCTTTTCCCCATCTTTGCAATCACCACCCGTCCCCTTCTATCTCGATCTGGATGCCTGTCTCACAAAACGGGATGCTGCAAGCCAGCTGCAGATCCATCCTACGGAGACTCCCGCGCTAAGCAGGACTCCCCCGACTCGAAGGACGATCATTCTGTCTGTAAGAAGCCTCAGAAAGGGCAGGGACCTCTCGAGGGTGCTGATGGCCATGCCATAGGAGAACCATAGAAGAACTACAGAAAGAGCGGCTCCAACTGTCCCGAGGATCACTCCCTGCAAAACGTAAGGGAAAACCACGAAGTTTCTTGATGCCCCGACCAGCAGCATCCTCCCGATCTCCTCTTTCCTTGCATAAACCCCTATCCTGATCGTGTTGAAAAGGACCAGCGCCGCAGAAACCAGGGAAACGACCAGAACCACCATGGATAGCCTGGATACAAAATATGATATCTTCTGGAGCCTCTCCGCAACGGCGCCCGCATAGACAACTTCCTCCACTTCAGGCATGGCTATCAATTCCCTGGCTATTACGGTGGCATAAGAAGCCCTTCTCACCTGCACCTCCACGCTCGGAGGAAGCGGGTTCTCATCGAGCAGGGTTACTGCCTCAGCCAGTTTTCCCAGGCGTGCTTTCAGTCTTTCCAGGGCCTCGTCGGAGGTGACAACCCTTACTGACGAGACAGAGTCATAAGAGGAGGCTTTCTTTGCGACCGCCTCCAGGGCTCCATCAGTATCCCGCACGTATGCCTGTACTGTTAGATCGCCCTCAACGGCTTCGACAAGATACCTGGTGTTCAGGACAAAGAGGATACTTGCACCTACCAGGAAAAAAACCGCCACCGAGGTCAGGATCGTAAGGAGGCTCAGGCCGAAATGCCTGGAAAGCAGCCTCCAGGTGTCTCTGAGGATATATCTAATAGTCCCCATCCACCCGGTACCTTCCCTTCTTTTCATCCCGGATAAGACGCCCCTTCCGGAGCTCTATCACCCTCTGCCTGTAGGCGTCGACAACGTACTGGTTGTGGGTTGCCACGATCAGTGTGGTCCCGGATGCATTTATCGAGAGCAGAAGCTGCATTATTTCGTCCGCAGTATCAATATCCAGGTTCCCTGTGGGCTCGTCGGCAAGGAGGATAGAGGGAGAATTCGCTATGGCTCTACCGATGGCCACTCTCTGCTGCTCTCCTCCAGAAAGCTGCTCGGGTAAAAGGGATCTCCTGCGCCACAGCCCCAGACGGTCAAGGACATCGTTGGTCCTTTTCTGAACATCCTGGCAGGGCACGCCTATGACTTCCTGGACAAAAGCAATATTCTCGTACACTGTCAGGTGTGGAAGCAGACGAAAATCCTGGAATACCACTCCAATATTTCTCCTAAGGTATGCGAGGTTGTGGGACGCTATCTTCCTGATATTGACGTCACCCACCGTCACGCGCCCCTTGGAGGGAACAAGTTCCCTGGTCACAAGCCTTAGCAGGGTGGTTTTTCCGGATCCGGTTGGCCCGACGAGATACACGAACTCCCCCTTCTCAATAGTAAGGAAGATGTCCTGAAGAGCTACTATGTCCGGAGGGAACTGTTTCGTTACGCCCGCGAAACGGATTTCCATTATTTACCTCCTGCGCATAGACCAGGCCTGTGCAGATTCACCGACTATCTCCCTGAAGGTCAGACCATAATACTCCTGAAGTTCCCGGGGCGCACCGCTCTGTCCATACCTGTCGGATATTGCAACACACCTTACAGGTACCGGATTTTCTGATGCAGAAAGGGACGCGACCGCTTCACCAAGGCCACCGATCAGGTTGTGCTCTTCGGCCACCACGCAACACCCTGTTCTTCGAAGGGATGCCAGTATCTGCTGGGAGGGCAGCGGCTTGATGCTGAAACAGTCTATAACCTCAGCACTTATCCCCTGCTGGGAAAGGATCTCGGCGGCTTTCAGCGCTTCGTGGACCATGATACCACAGGCACAGATAGTTATACCGTCCCCTTCCCTGAGCAGCCTCCCGCTTCCTGCCCTCACGTCGGCGTTCCTGTCAGTACATGTATCCGGAACCCTGTCCGCTCCAAGACGCAGGTAGACCGGGCCGGGATGATCCAGCGACAGGGAAACACTTTCTGAAGATGATGCAGCATCCGCCGGCACAAGGACGGACATATTGGGCAGGCTCCTCATGAGGGCAATATCCTGGTTCATCTGGTGGGACACGCCCTCTTCACCAGCTGAAAGACCCGCATGGGTACCCGCGAGTATGGCCTGCAATCCCGGAATGGCCAGGCATGTCCTGATCTGGTCAAAAGCCCTGGTGGTCAGGAATGCCGACCAGGACAGAACGACAGGAGTTTTGCCCCCCAGGGCGAGACCTGCCGCTGTCATGATCATGTCCTGCTCGGAAACACCACAATTGATCGCCCTTCCAGGAAAATTCGAAACAAAAGGGTCGATAATGGGAACAGCATCCATATCGGCATGCAGGAGGATTAAATCCTTTCTCTCTCTTGCAGCTTCCAGAAGTCCCTCGCCAAAACCCTCAAGGGTGCTTTTCAAAGGTCCTCCCCCTTCCCCGTTCCCCCCGTGGCTGACTCCATCTCCCGGAGGGCCTGTTCCATTCTCTCCCGGTTCATTGGACTGGAAGGATACCCCAGAAGTCCCTTCTCTGCAAGGGAGAAGCCCTTGCCTGGCACAGTCCGGGCGAGGATCACAGAGGGACCTTCATCTGCCCTTTTCAATGCAAGGGCGAAAGCCCCTTCCAGGTCATCGAAATCGTGGCCATCCGCTTCAACAACTGTCCAACGGAAAGACTCGAATTTTTCCCTTAAGGGCTCGATATTCCTGATATCCTTGACTGGTCCGTTCATCTGCATGCCGTTCATGTCGACCAGAGCGATGATCTTCCCGGACCCTAGGTCTGGGGTTTTCATGGCCGACTCCCATATTGAGCCCTCCTGGAGTTCCCCATCACCCAGGATGCAGAAAACCCTCGAGTCAAGACCGTCAAACCCTGAAGCCAGCATTAACCCGTTGGCTATACCTATACCCATACCGACCGATCCACCGGGGGCATCGACACCCGGGGTGCGGACCATCTCGGGGTGGCCCTGGAGCATGGCCCCGAGGCGGCGGAAATTCCATAGTTCGCTCCTGTCGAAGAAACCCCTGTTGGCGAGCACTGCGTAAAGAGCCGGACAGGCGTGGCTCTTGCTTAAGACCACACGATCCCTGGCTGGCCAATGGGGTTCTTCGGGACGGATCCTTAGTACCTTCCAGTACAGATAGACCAGGATATCGACAAGCGAAAGGGATGAGCCGATATTGCCCGACCTCGCTACCCCAGTCATCCTCACGATATCCTTTCTTACCTCGAGGGCCAGACCTTCCAGTTCCCTTCTCTCTGCAGTCTTCATGAACTCACACCCCTGACAGCACTTTTTTCAGGGTCCTAGCGAAGGACTCCTCGACCTTGCGCCTTTGATCATTCACCTTACTGCCATCTCCGGCATGGTCAGGGAGAAGAGGTTTTGAGGAACCATCCCAGACAGGCATGCCCCATTCTTCAGCGAAAAAGGATACCTTTGGGTCATAAGGCACTGCGTGGCACGGGATCCTGGCCAGCACCGAGATCAGGCAGAAATGAAGTCTCATGCCGAAAGCCCCCCGGGCCTTTCCCCAAAGGGACCTTGCCTGGGCCAGCGAAGATAACCTGACAATTTCCGATGGCCTGAAAACACCCCTCTTTCTCAGATCCTCCATGACAAGGACATCCTCTTCAGAAAGGGCTACGCCCGTCATCTCAAGGCGCCGCTCTTTCCTGAGCCATTCTGCCGCCTCCGCGGCCGCTTCAGGAAGACCTCCCTGCCAGGGGCGGATATTTACAAGAAGGTTGTCCTTTTCTTCTGCACTTTCGGAGAGTTCATCGGCCAGAACGAACACCGTATCGGGTGCAATCTCTCCTTCCAGTTCCCAGTTCTCAAGCATGTCCATGGAACCCCTGTCCCTGACCACCCTTGCCTCGCACGCGGAAAGGGCATTAAGGGCAAGAGATGCCGCGATGCGGTTTTGAAGGGGGCCAATCGACTGACCGAAAGCCCAGGTTCTGCAGCCTGCAAGGCGGGCCATCCTTGTTACTCCCCAATAGTAAAGGGGCGAACGAAGGCTTGTGGTGTCCTGGAAAAGACCGCCACCGCCCAATAACAGGGTCCTGCTCGACCTCAACGCAGACATTACCGGGACAGGTTTCCACCTGTCGACAAGCCCGACACTCTTTCCGGACCAGCCTCGGGGTTCAGCCGAAAGCAGTACTACCCTTTCAGCGGGCACTCCGTTCTTTTCAAGGAGCCTGATAAGGCTTTCTGCAATGAGCTCGTCCCCGAGGTTGCCGAAACCGTAATACCCGCAAAGTATAACGTCTATGGGGCGTTTCAACCGGCAACAACTCCCTGCCACCTTTTCCATAGGGGAACAATCAGGAATATCAGAACTGCAGCCATTATTGAGCCCACCAGTAACCCCGTCCAGAGCCCGTTGAAAACGCGGAGAAGAATGAATTGGAGATGGGTATGAAAATGGCAGAAACTGTTGACCACAGAAGAGAAGGCAAGAGTGGTCCCAAGCCTGAAAACCTCCCTGGTCCCTTTCCAGATATCCATTCTCCTGACAGCAAACCAGAGAACAAGGGCGGGATAGCCTGCGAAGATCTCCTTGGTCCTTGGCCTGGCTACCAGTATTTGCTCAAGCAGCTCTCTGAACCTGATCTCCCAACCGGGCACGAAGGATACGTTGCCGCTCCTGAGGACCATTAACCCGGCAGCGGCAACAAGACCCCCGATCAGTACGAGTTCACCCCATAGGGGGGGTCTGGAAAGCACCTGCTGCAGAGATTCCGGGTGTACCCTTCTTCTCAGGTCGTGGAGAAGCAAAATGGCAGGGGGCAGGAGAAGGGCTATTTTAACCCCGGAAAAGGCTCCCATCCTCAGCATGTACCATGGCGTCCCGAAAAAGGAAGCAATGGCCATACCGGAGATCACTGCGACTGTTATCCCGTACAATACGCCCCGGAAAGGCCTTCTGAAGCTGTTCAGGGCAAGAAGAGAAGATTCTACCGCAGCCAGAGTTGCCAGTATCGCCCCCGCCGCCCGTGCAGCAAGGGATACCCTGAGCATGCAGACGGCCAGTAAAAGCGAGAGGACCATAACAGCCGAAATCAGCCTTATCCCGGCAGGTTCATCTTCCTTCCCCGAGAACCTCAATATGACCCTGGCCGAAAGAAAGACCAGAACGAGAGCGGCAGCCAAGGCTGAAAGAATGCTGGTCCTCCACAGGGGAAGTGTTTGGGGCCACCCTGTGCTTATTCCCAGAACCCCGAGCCTTCCGGATATCCTCCGGATCTCCTCCCCAAAACGCTCCAGCCTTGAACCCGAATGAAGAACGGAAGGCCTCAAATAGAGGATCTTTACCGAACGTTCCCTGGAAGCCCTTACAAATCTTTCGACAAGATCTTCCCTTGAGATCCTCCGGCTGATGATCTCCTCGTTCCTGACGCTGTGAAGCGGAAGGATATCCGGGAACAGGTTCCTTTCAAGAAAACCCGTCCCTATCTGCTGGGAGAATTCGACCTTTGAAACCGACAACCCGCGTTCCCTCAGAAGGTTGCTCAGTGGAGCCAGTTCAGGATATCCCGCAACAAAAATGCCTGCCGGGACAACAGCCCGGATCCCGGGAACAGAGTCCAGGACCAGTTCAAGAGCCAGGGCAACGTTCTCCCCTGGAACCCCAGGTGTAGAACCCGGTCGGTAAATAAGGGGGATATCTGTTCCCTTAAGCATCTCGATAAGCGGAAGATCCGGAAGTATCCCGGCCTCAAGGGTCTCTACCAGAGAGAGGGGCAGAACAACAAGGCTGTCTGAACCCAGGGGGAAGGACCTGCTCCCGGGGAACTTTACGGAGATGAAACCCGTGATCTCCCGGAAATATGGTGCATCACCATGCAGCAACAGGGCCGCAGAATCGGGCTGAACCCCATCAGGGATAGCCCCGGGGACCAGGTTCTCAACAGAACCGAAGTCCACGGCCAGAAAACCTGCCCTGAGTTCCTCTCCTGTAAGCTCGCCAACAGCAACCCCGGTAAGCCCCTTCGAGAGAAGTTGCTCGAGAGCCTCCTCTACGGGGATCCCCGTCTCTCTCGCCATGGCGGAGATATCTCTTATATCCGTCACAAGGGCAGCGACATTACCGGAACCCTCCGCCCTGATGCGGGGCATCATACCCAAGAGGGCCATTATCAACGCAACAGTCATGACAGCCGCCATAAAAACTCCCTGCCTGATCCTCACTCTGTCTCCCCCCATTGGCTTTCAAGCGGCACCCCGATATCCTCAAGGAGCCGGCTTAACCTGTAAAGCGGTAGTCCAACCACATTGAAATAACAACCTTCGATCGATCTTACAAGAAGGGACCCTGAACCCTGGATAGCGTATCCTCCGGCCTTGTCCATGCTCTCTCCTTCGGCAATATATGCCCAGATCTGACCAGATGAAAGTTCTCTGAAAGTCACCTTTGTATCCTCAAAACCAGACGCGAGGATCTCTCCCCACTTCACTGCGATACCTGTAATGACTGAATGGGTTTTGCCGGAAAGCAGTGAGAGCATACGGAAGGCATCCTCAGGACCGGCCGGTTTGCCGAGTATATCCGATCCAATGACTACAACGGTATCAGCCGCTATGACCAGCGAACTACCCGAAAGAGAAGGGGAAGCCTTCGCTTTTTCCAGTGCAAGCCTGACCGCCTGCCGGGAAGGGGATACCCCTTTGAGAAAATGCTCGTCAATGTCGGGAGGCTCTACACGGAACTTCCACCCCAGATCCTTCAGAAGCGCTGCCCTGCGAGGACTGGCAGAAGCAAGGACAATATCCCCCGGCAAATGGTCTCTGTTTTTCATCTGGTCAACAGTACCCCTGTAATTCCTCCGATGAAAGTTCCAAGGTTAAGGCGCAGATAGATCCTGAGCCCGAAATTGACTACTATGAGATCCACATTCCTCAGGTCGAACCCTGTGTCTATGAAATTCCTGAAATACCTCTCTGTCAAAGGAAACCCTTGAAGGTAAACGCCAACGAAACCGCCCAGGATAATGCATATTAACAGAACCCACCACCTGGATGTCGCAGATCTCGACATTCTATCATCCCCTTATCAGATTCAGGAAAAGCACAAGACCCCCTGCGGCAAAACAGTAGACCGAGAAAACCCTCCAGCGCCCATTGACGACAACCTTTTTCAGGACGCTCAGAGCCGCCAGTCCCGAGACAAAAGCTGCCATCACCCCGACCCACCATCCCGCGGGAAGGGAGGAGACAAGCCCCTTCACACTGCCGGCATCCAGGAATTCCAGAACCGTGGCGCCCATTATGGCCGGGAGTGACAGAAGAAAGGAAAAGGAGAACGCCTCTTCAGGAGCCAGACCCGTCCTTAGTCCTGTGACAATGGTCAGGCCCGATCTTGAGATCCCGGGAAAAGCGGCCAGTCCTTGTGCCAGGCCAACCCATATTCCCGATGAAGGAGCTACCTTAAGGTCTTTTGGAATGATCACGGATCCATAGCCCAGGATCATCCCCGTCAGTACCAGGGCAAAACCCACAAACAGGGAAGAACTGAAAAAAATATGGATCAGGGGTCTCGCGGCCATGGCAATGAAAACTGTCATTACAGTACCAATAATCACGCTCCAGCCGTACCTCCAGCCCGGCAATGCCCGGCCTTTGGCAGAGAACAGGCCCAGGAACCATTCCATGCATATCGACAATATCTCGGTCCTGAAAAAAACGATCGTGGCTGCCATAGTTGCAAGGTGGAGCAAAATATCGAATGACAAGGCCGGATCGGACCAGCCCAATAGTTCCTGGGCTATAACGAGATGGCCTGAACTGCTTACCGGAAGAAATTCAGTAACACCCTGGAGAAACCCCAGGACAGCGCACTGGAGGATCAAGTTATCAGGCCTCCTTGCTCCTGATCACGTTGATATCCTTGACGATCAGTGCAATATTGTTGGCGTGGTCGCCCACCCTTTCGAGGTTGCTCAGGATATCGATAAAGATAACTCCTGAAGCCGGATTGCATACGCCCTGGTTCAGCCTGTCTATGTGCCGTTTCCTCAGATTCCGTTCCATGGCGTCGATCTCGTCCTCCAGTTTAAGGACAAGATCTACCTTTTTGCTGTCTGCAGTATCGAGGGCCTCTATGGCCAGCCTGACGGCTCTCTCGGAAAGCCCGATCATGACATCGAACTCCTCCATGGCAAGGTCGGAAAAGGGGAGATTGTGTTCAATCTTGTACTCATATAGTTCGATCAGATTCTCGGCGTGGTCCCCTATCCTCTCAACATCGCCCACTCCATTGACATAGAAGGATAGTGAGGATGAGAGAACCGGAGGCAGGCTTACCTGCATCAGGTCCGTCGAGAAGGATGTTATCTCCCGCGTCAGTTCGTTGACGACCCTTTCGGACTGGATCACCTGTTCGATCATCTTGCGGTCGTTCTCCACGAATGCCGTTTTAACATCCCTGATCATATCAAGGGTCAGGATCCCCATCCTTACAAGCTCCTTGCGAACCGCCTCCACGGCTGCGATGGGGGAGGCGGAAATAAGATTCCTGTCAAGGAACCTGGACCCCATGACGGTCAAGGTCCCGTCATCGGGAATGACCGCCCTCACCAGCTTTACGAAGGGGTCCACGAAGGGGAGGAAGAGCATGGTGTTAAGTACATTGAATATGGTGTGAGCGTTGGCGAGCTGCCTTGCGATATTCGAGGAGGTCAGGATGACCAGGTGTTTGAAGGGACCCATCAATACCAGGAAAACAAGGACGCCAATAACCTTGAAGAAGACATGGGCAAAGGCTGACTGCCTGGCAGAACGGTTAAGGCCTACCGAGGCCAGTACCGCCGTAATTGTCGTTCCTATGTTGTCACCAAAAAGTATAGGTATGGCCGAATCGATCGTAAGAAGCCCCTGTGACGCCATTACTATTGTGAGACCTACCGTGGCGGAACTTGACTGCACCAGCATTGTCAGGATCGTCCCGGCAAGCACCCCGAGCAGGGGATGGTGCTGGAAGGCCAGGAAGATGTCCTGCCTGTCACGCAGGAAGGACATGGCGTTCTCCATTGTCTGCATCCCGACGAAGAGAAGGCCGAAGCCGACTATGCCGTTCCCGATGTACTTCTGCCGCTTGGTCCTGCCGAAAACAGCGAAAAGCATGCCAAAACCGATTATGGGGAGGGCGAATTCCTTTATATTGAAGGCTATGAGCTGGGCTGTTACCGTTGTCCCTATTGCAGCCCCCATGATTACCCCGATCGACTGCTTGAGGGTCATCAGTCCCGCGTGTACGAAACTTGCGGTCATCACAGTGGTGGCACTGCTGCTCTGGATAAGGACTGTGACCATCGCACCTACGATAACGCCCTTAACAGGAGAGCTGGTGAGAGCGGAAATAAGGCGCCGCATCCGGTCCCCGGCCAGATCCTGAAGAGACTCCCCCATAAGCTTGATCCCGAAGAGGAAAAGCCCGACCCCCCCAAGCAGGTTGAAAAAAAGTCCCGTAGTCAAAACTCAATCTCCTCCATGTTCCCAAAAGCTCCAGGAGCCCAAATTTTTCAGAACAGGGGTTAACTCTCGATAATATTAACGAACAATTTGATCACAGGCGGGTTCCTGCTATACCTTTTCAGCACACTGCGTATCCTGCCCCTTATCTTGTGGGCGATCTTGTCCGAGTCCGATCTGCCTCCGCCAGGCAACCCTGCCAGGACCCCTTGTATAGCGGAAACAAGCTCTTTCCTTAGATCTTCAGCATCGCTCATGTGCAGAAAACCCACACTTTCAATTATCGGCTCGGCCAGAAGGTTCAGGTCCTGGTCCACTGCCAGGGAGATCATGATGATCCCCTCTTCGGAGATCTCCTGCCTTTCTTTAAGAAGGCTGTTCTGCATCTCACCCAGGGCCATCCCGTCCACAAGTATGTCTCCAGAGACCACTGCGCCTCTTGAGACGCGTGCCCTGGACTCGTTAAAGGAGAGAACGTCACCGTTCTGAAGGATGAAGGTGTTTTTCTGGGGAATATCCATATCCTGCGCTAGCCTGGCGTGCCTGACAAGGTGGCGGTATTCTCCGTGCAAAGGAACAAAATACCTGGGGCGGACGATACTCAGCATCATCTTGAGCTCTTCCCTGGCTGCATGACCGGAGACATGGACCTCCTGGTCGCGATCGTAGACAACCTCGCACCCGCATTCGAAAAGGCGGTTGATGGTCCTGCTGACAAGCTTTTCATTCCCGGGTATCGGTGTGGCGAATACGGCCACAAGATCCCCCTGCCCGACATTGATAAACCGGTGTTCCCCCTTGCTCATTCTCACAAGACCGGAGAAGGGTTCACCCTGGCTGCCAGTTGTAAGGACGATCAGCCTGTTGTCGGGAACCCTGTTCGCTTCTTCCATCGGCACAAGGATAGCGGGGTCGACATTGATATACCCCAGGTCAATGGCGAGATTAACATTCTGGATCATGCTTCTCCCCATCAGGGCTACCTTTCTGTTGAACCTGGAAGCCACCTCCAGTATCTGCTGGGCACGGTGAAGGTTAGTCGAAAAAGCCGCTATCACTACCCTGCGGTTCCTGTGGAGCCGGAGAAGCCTTTCCAGTGTCCTCCCTATTACCCTTTCGGATTGGGTGAAACCGGGGCGTTCCACGTTGGTCGAATCCGAGAGCATAAGAAGAACACCCTTGCTCCCGTATTCCGCGAAGGCGGAGTAATCGGTGATCCTTCCGTCTACCGGAGTGGGGTCAAGTTTGAAATCCCCCGTGTGCACGACTGTACCGACAGGGGTCTCAATAGCCAGACCTACCCCGTCCGGTATGGAATGGCACACCGACAGGAAGGTGACATTGAAACAGCCCAGGCTGAAGCTTTCCCCTGCCCGGAATTCGTGGGCTACAGGCTTGTAATCCGGACAGGAATCCCTGAACTTGGCTTCCACCATGGCGAGGGTCAACCTTGTTCCGTAGATTGGAACATCGATCCTCGGAAGAATAAAGGGAAGACTGCCGATATGATCCTCGTGCCCGTGAGTAAGCACGACCCCTCGTATCCTGTCTTTGTTGTCAAAAAGATAGGTTGCATCAGGAATGACAAAATCTATGCCCAACATCTCTTCGTCGGGGAACATCAGACCGCTGTCAACGACGATGATGTCTTCCCCGCACTCGAGTACGAACATATTCTTGCCTATCTGCCCAAGACCCCCAAGCGGTATGAACCTGAGTTCATCCATGGCCGGGGTTTTTCTCCCGCGTCTTTTGCGCGGAGCGTTTCCAGTCATGTATCCACCTCCGGTTGATTATCCTACCACGACTCTGCAAAAAAGTTGCCGACATGAGAAAACTTCCCGGGACCTGTTCTCGTTCCGGGAGTCAAGTCCCGAAGAACAGACGCCTGAAGGATCAATCGCTATAATCCTTGCCGTGTTCCTTTTCAGATCCCTGCTCAGGAGCATTTTCGCGTGTGAAATCACACCTGTTGCCCAGGACAGCCTGTTCCGGGGCAGCGTTATGATCATTTCGAGCGGAGACTATCTCCATAAGCAGCTCTGCGCTACCTTCAGCCTTGAATGCCTTGATGAACCTTCGGGCCCAGTCCGTCGTTTCTTCGACTATCCTGTCCTGGATCCTGTCGGGAAGGTCCATGATCTTCTGGTGGAAAGGACGGTTCGCTTTCTTGTAATCTCCTGACTTTCTTGAAAACCCCTGACCGTCAGCCCAGGCTACTATATCATCCCAGAGTTCGGCAGTAACTCCCCGGCCCGGGTCCTTCACGTAGCCCCCGTCCCTTACAACAGCGTTGCCTGTAACCGGATCCATCTCGAGCCCGAAGAGGATATTCTGCCAGAGTGTACCTACATTCCCCTTGTTGATCCCGAATCCCGTGAACCTGGACACCTTGTCCAGCGGGGTCCCGGATATTCCGTGCTGGGCTATCGACACTCCGAAGGGGGATATTGCCCGGGCTATTTCCCCTGTACGTTCAAGGTCTATCCCTTCTTCCTCCCCTGCTGTGCTGTCATAGGTCCCGTGCTTGCTTCCGTTGGAGATCGCCAGGAAATCGGGAAAGATGCTCCACGAGTTCAACCCGCCTACAAAGAAAAGGGCTTCCTCCATTGTGGTAACCTCTCCGGGACCCTTTATCTCGCCAACCTCGACCTCAAGTCCAAGGTAAGCCGGTATATGCATGGCGACATCCCTTGTAAAGCAAAGGTTCTCCCAATCAGGGTTATGGGACGCGTCCACGGCAACAGAGGTCCAACCCATTTCGACAAGGCTTCTCAGGTGAGGTATTGACTTCAGCAGGTCATCACGGGATTTGATCGCGTAATGGTCGACGTGAAGGCCGAAGACTACGCCTCCCCCTATCTCTCTGGAGAAGCCTGCGGCCATGCTGGGAACATTCTCGAAATTGCACCCGCAGTATGTCGCTTCTGATTTTGCCAGTTCCAGCATGACCACGGCGTCAAGGTCCCTGGCGGCCTTAAGTATCCCCTTAATGGTAAGGGGGTTTCTGACATTTGCGGCAAGCACAATACCATTTGCTTTTCTGGCAGCTGCGGCGATATCCCTTCCGCTCACAAGGGCTACAGGTTCCCCCCCGAAAGCAGACTGTACGTTCAGGGGTCTTTTATCCAGAAGTTCCCGGAACGATCTGCTGTTTACATCCATACCGTGAACACCTCCAGTAATTATCTGTATTCATTGTACACTCAAGCGCCTCGCTATTAATTAATTA